>Ga0070752_1000504_pt1 | contig 31841 bp, 43 predicted proteins | sample VirMetDEL_Aug_30_FD_77440 | JGI IMG/M metagenome (GOLD analysis project Ga0070752, IMG submission 77440) | Aqueous microbial communities from the Delaware River and Bay under freshwater to marine salinity gradient to study organic matter... | ecosystem: Environmental > Aquatic > Marine > Coastal...
ACCCGTTCAACAAACGGGCGGTCCTCCGTGATCACCGTGATCGACGTAGACTCGCCACCCTCTTGATCATCCGAATACTCATCAGCCTCAGCAACCCGCTGCTCTTCCACATACCGGTAACCACATTTCAACCAGCCATGACCCGTCACCAAAAAGTCTTTTACGGCACGACGGAACTCGGGCTTCACCTTGTAATGCCGCCACCAATAGTTGATCACCGCTTCCGTGATGATCGCCTTCGGCGCATCATCCGGCTTCGTCGCATTCACCGCAATCTTCGGATAGTTCACCGAAACAGACGGCGCAATCACGTTCACCGTAGAGAACGCAATGTTGACCAACAGGCGGTCCTCATCGGACGCATACTCGTAATGGCGGCCACGGTACATATCGACAAGACGTTTCCACGTGCTGTCGTACGCTTCCTCACGTCGCCACCGCTTAGAAGCATTCAGATGCTTCCGGAACTTCGCCAACTTGTCGGCGTTACTAGGGCGAGCCATCAGAGTTCCCCACCCGGCTGCGACAACCAAGCCTGAGCCGTACGAGCCGCAAGGTTCCACACCGCAACAAGACCAGCAACAGCAGCAGCCTTGAAGAACGAAATGTCAACAACAGCAGCGGTCAACGGCGCAGCCGTAGCCCCCGCAACAAACGTGGCAGCAGCCCGCTTCAACGCTTCACGATATTCCATCATCTCTCCTTGCGATCCAGATGCCACTCAATGTGATCATCAACTCGTTCCGACACGTGATCAACTTTCCGGTCGATCTGATGCAACAAACTGGCGTTCGACGCATGATCCCTGTTGTTCTCACGCCTAGTGCGTTCAATCAACGCCACCAGCACGCCGCTGGGGGCGGCCAACGCAATAACGATCTGCGCCCACGTCGGCATCTCACACCCACTTGTTCCCGACGTATTCGATGTTGCGGCCCTCACGCTTCGCGGAATCAATGATTTCCCGCTCTTGCTCTTTGATCGTCTTGTCGTGAAACATCTGCTGCCCCTGCTGGAAACCGAACCGGATGCTCCCCACATGGCATTTGAAACACACCGCCCCACGCTTCGGAATCACATCAAACGTGAACGTACGGCCGCATTCCGTGCAATTTAGAGAACCCATCACTAGATAGCCAGATCGTTACCTGTTGGAACGGGCGTTGTGCGCGCCGATTGGCACCCTTTTGAACGCAGAATCCTCATCAATCTGAAAACGCTCAAACCATCCAAGACTGTACTTCGGAAGATTCTGTTCGCCCCGATACTCCGGCAACCACACATACTTCAACATCTGCCAACAGATCGCTAAAGACATCACACGGTCATCATGCGGAGAACCATGCGTCCGACCATTCTGATCCCTGATAAAAGCCTTCAACTCCGCCACAGTCCGAGAACAATAGATACCGATTTCGCTATCACGAATAGCGGCAGACAACTCGTCAATAGCCAACGGCTTCGTAGCCGAAGTTGTTCGCCAACCCAACGTCTCCGTAGCCTCCGGATTCCTCTTCTGCAACTTGCGGGTACGGTACAGATTCCTGTACCCGTACCGCTGCGCCGCTTTCAACGTCGTCAACCCATGGTTGTTGTTCTCAATACCCAACAGCCCCGTGTTGTACAACCAGCCGATCTCACACAACAACTCACCAAACAAATCCGGTTCAATATGCCCATGCCAATGAGCAACAACATCACCAGAATGGGCATCAACAACATGACACGACGAATAGTCACCATGGCCCAAACCCTCAGCCACGTCAGCCCCCAACACGTACACACCCTGAGGTTCCGGATCAGCCCACACAGCGAACTCCCCATCGCCAGACTGACGCAACTCCGTATGCTTAGGAGAGAACGTGTGTAAATAGCCGCGCCACGGCTCCTGAGGTTCGATGCTGACCAGACGGTCAACATCAAACACAGGGTTACCAGATTTGATAAACGCCTCTTCCGCTGAACGCGGATACTCCTGATGCAACTGCCATGACGGCATCGACTTCAACTTTGCCGCATACCAATCATCATCACGATCACCAGCAGACCACGGGAAAAACAAACCAGCGAAACCATTGTTCCCGGACTCCGCACCAACCCACAACTGGTGGAAAAAGTTCCCAGAACCATTCGCCGTGCTGAGACAGATGACACGGCCACCAACGTCAGCAATCGGCTCAATCGAAGCCCACGCCTCCTCAGGGTTCGGCAAGAACGCCATCTCATCCACAACCACCAGATACACCGACTCACCACGGGCAGGATCATTCCCGCTAGGCAGCGACTCAATCGCAGACTCATTCGCAAATGTCATCTTCAACTGGTTATCCACAACCAGATCGGGGCCACGTTCTTTCATCCAGTCCGGCAAAAACTTGTACCCATACTTCGACTTCTGCAACAACTTCGCAGCCTCACGCTCAGTACGAGACAACATGACCACAAACCGGTCACCAAAAAAGAACGTCAACCAAAACGAATACGCAGCAGCAACCGTAGAAAAACCGATCTGACGGGCCTTGAGAACAACCGAATAACGGTTGTTCATCCAATGATCAATCGTCTGCTCCTGCGCTTCACGCAAATCAAACTTGATGCGGCCATCCTGAGGATGTTTGATATGCCAATAGTTCCGGCAAAAATAGGCAAACCCCTCGGCGGGGTCATCCCCACCGACACATCTGCGCCACTCACGTTCATTCAACAGTTCGTCTAAGTTCAACGGGGCACCCTGACCGAATAGTTAGTGTTCCGACGGAACGGTGACTTACCCGGATGTTCCAACTGGATAGGACGGGTCTTCACCAACGCATTCCAATACGTCCCCTCGTTCTTCCACAACGCACCCAAATAACCGCCCTGACCAGCACCCCCAGCGTCCCGCAACACGGTCCGCAACCTGATCGCGGACTCGCCAGAAACACCAGCAGAAGTCGACTCCCTAAGAATTGTTCGCAGGCGTTCCGCCGTGCTGGAACCCTGACCTGAACCGGTCAGAACACCAAACGTCTCCCTAAGGGTCGAAGCCTGATCACCGGTCGTTGCACCACCTTGCCCTGTAGCAGTCCTGAATGCCCCCAGAATCGCATCAAACGTCGATCCGGACGTACCGGACGACACAGTCGTCTGGAACGTCTCACGAAGCCTGAGAGCCGTCTCAGAGGAAACACCGGCAGTAGCAGCAGAACCAAACGTCTCCCGCAGGAATGCGGCAGCCTGAGAGCCGTTAGCGAACTCGTCAACAGTTTGGAATGTTTCCCGCAACCGGACAGCAGAAGAACCACCAACACCCGCCTCTGTGGCGGACCTGAGAACAGTACGGACACGTGTCGCCGTCTCAGAAGACGACGACACACCCGAAGCCGAACGAGACACGGCGCGCAGCCGCACAGCCGAAGAAGACCCAACACCAGTACCGCTGGCAGTGTCCGACACGGTTCTGAGACGGGTCGCAGACGACCCGCCAACACCAGAACCAGAAGCCGTCACCTGATAGACAACCGTCCCCCAATAAGACTTGTTGCCCCCATACTCAATGCCGGGATCAGCGTAAGCGTTCTCTACCGATTCCTCATAGTAAAACGACGACTGGTCGTAATCGACCCCGCCGTCGTTATACAGGACATCAGCCATAACGGCCTCAGTCGTCTACACGAATCATGAAGTTCAAAACAAAATACGGTTGAACCACATCAACATTGAAAGCCGTACCGTCACCCGTGCTGTCAGAAGTCACCGTCGCGGGACCGTTCGTCGACAAACCGGTCTTGGGTTGTGTTGAATAATCGGCCTTGTCATCCGTTGAAAGATCGGTCTTATCGTAGGTAGATAAACCAGTTTTTTCTTCCGTATTGAACGCAGGCTTGTCTGACACCCCACCAGAAATCGTGATAGCCGGAGTTTTGCTATCGGTAGTAAAAGCGGCTGCGTCAGTTGCCGAACCTCCGCCGTGACCAGAAGCGGCACCACCAAAAGTACCAGCGTTGGTACGCACAACAATGCCTCCGGAATGGCTATTGGAGCCCTGAGACGCGGTGATGTTGTGGCCGTGTCCATGAATCGGAACAGAGTGCAAGTGATTGGGGATGCTGTGGTTGTGGTTAGGAATCGTATGGGCATGATTCGGCATCGTATGGGAGTGATCCGCAACGGTATGACTGTGATTCACACCATGCGTATGACCCGGAAGATTCGTCACAGCCAACGTAATCGAATCAGTCGCAGAACCACCCGAACCACGCAACGAGTAACCCGTGCCAGAACCAACCGGCACACGCTGACGCAAATCCGGCAACGTGAACGTCCCACCAGACACCCCGAACACCGCAGCCAACAACGGATAATCCGCATAATCAACCGTCTGACCCTGACACAACAACCAGCCGGTCGGTGCAGCCGAACCAGCAAACATCGACACCGTACCCACCGGAGCGTTCTTCTCCGCCTGAGCCATCCGGTAATCCAACGACGAAGTCACCGCGCTGGAATCAACACCAACCTTGGCTTGAAGGGCACTCAAAGCGTCATGGACGTTTGAGTGCATCGTCGCATGGCTGACACCACCAGACGGACCAGTTGATAACTGGTCCGAACCGGTCGGGTTCACATACGTATCAAGAGAGCCGGGAAAACTGGTTGCCATACTTATTCAGCCGTTTCGTTACCCGACGGTTCACCAGTAGTGCTAGAAACAGCCATCAGTTGGCCTCCGGTGGGTCAGGGAACTCTACGTTCGGCCAGTCAGGATGAGCAGGTAAATCACGCAACTCCTGACGGTACGCGATCCACGCATCACGATCACCGGGAGCATCAACAGCGACACGCCAGTCAGATTGACTGAGTAGCGCATCCCGTTCATTACGCTTCATCGAAATATCAAGTTCAGTTGTGTCGAATAGAGCGTCGTCTTGCTCTTCTTCCCAAACTTCTCCTGTCGCGGCATCATGTATTGTATTTTTCATTATGCCACTCCATAAATCTTGACCGACCCGTATGGTGCCCCATTGTAGAATTGTATTCCGGTGATGTCCGATGTTGTTGCACAATAACCATGTGCCCACAAAGAATAAACATCATTGCCCCCCACATCGTGACCCGCGGAGGATATGTGAAAAGATGGGTGATCTCCGGTGTGTGGGCCCGTTATGTCCATGACCATTCCACCATACGGGTAGTACGAGCCAAAGATAGCAACTGAGGCCCCCTGACCATTTTGCCTTCCGAAACTTCCGTCAAGAAAGTATGCCGAGTAATAGCCAGAAGTGATTGCTGTATTGCTGCTATTTACGAACCTAAAGTAGGTCCATGTTGTATTTCCGTTTTGCGCTGCGTCTATAATTATCCTGTAGTGGGTCCAATTGCTACCGAAGACGTTCAAGAACGTGCTCGTCCCCCCGCCTAAACTTCCGGCGTACACTAGGGCCATGCCAACTTGTGCGCCTTTTGTTCTCAGGTAGCCCTGTGCGTTGATGTCACCGTTGGCATCCAACGTGTACGACGGCGAGTTCGTGCCTATGCCAACTTTTCCATCAGGCTTGAACGAGGTATTGAGACTAAAAGCCGACCCATTGTAGTGAAAAAGAGATAATACGTCCCCTTCAAGTTCCCGAGGGCCGTTTAGATGCCAATAAGAATTATCGTTATTGGAATGAAAGTTGATGTCATTAGGGTAATTTCCCGCTCCCTCTAGATGCAGCCTCCCACCGTAGTGAAAGATATCAGACGATGTTCCGCTAACTCCAACGTATATGTCGTCCCCAGCACCACCCAATCTGGCTCGTCCGTTTACATCAAGTTCGTAGGCTGGTGACGCTGTACCGATACCGACACGATCATTCGTTGAATCAACATGCAACGTATCCGTGTCAATAGTCAAACCACCAGCAACAATATTGTTCGGCACATCATTAGAACGACCAGCACCCAACACCAACACCTCACCAGTGGAAGCATCAGCCCGAACCACACGCCCAATCTTCTGCACCAACTCCGACGCACCCGTCGGACGCACATTCGTCAAACCACCCGACACCGCGACATACAAACTGTCATTCACCGAATACGACGACGTATCCATCTGACGGATAACACCAATAATTGTCGCAGAACCCTGAGCATTATCAGCCAAAGTTTCATCCAACAAACCCAACGCAGGCATAGTGCTGGCTGTGCCAGCCAACGAAGCCTGCACCTCCACAGCCCCCGAAGCCCCAACAGAACCAGTCGCATACACAGGAGTGCCCTTAGACAAAGACCCACCCGAAGTATTCCTCACCCGAATGTGAGTCGGCCCCTGAAGATCACCCACAAACTCTGTTGCCGTGACAGTACCGTCAACCTCCAACTCCGTTGAAGGTGACGTAGTGCCAACACCAACACGCTCATTGACATCGTCAATATGCAAAGGTGCCCCATCCAGCAGAGCGGTTTCGATTGCTTCAACAGCCGAGTTGACGTTCGTATGTAGAACGTCGTGAGGCGGGTTGTCCAGCCGGTCTGTTGCTAGGGGGTCGGGGAATGAGTCGACGGAGGTCGGAAAGTTCGTAGTCATTTAGAAGTCCCCCGGTGGAGTTGGCGGCACAGCATCTTCTGGCGAAAGCACATTTGTTATGTCTCTCAACTGCTGCCTATATTCCTTCCAAGCATTTCTCCGCTCGTCTGACATGCCGTTGTCTGGTATCTGCGTCCAATCACATTTTGCCAATGCTGCATTACGCCAAAACCTAATCCATTCCCACTTTGTGCTTTCGTCCCATAGCACTGGATTGCCATTTTCGTCGTATGTCTGCGCCTCTAACGGTGGGTTGAAATCACTAAATGCCATCTTTTATCTCTCTCAGGTCTTGATGATGTAGTTCAAGGCAACGTATGGCTGAAGATTGTTATGGGCGTTGCCGCCTCCGGTGTTTTGGTTGGTTGCAGTCGTACTGTTGTTTGTAGCGGTTGTGTTTTGATTGGTCGCTGTTGCACTATTCACCGTTACACCAGAACTAGACCAGCCACCACCAGAACTTCCCGACGTAGATAGAGTGTTAGTCCAGTAATAAGCGTTTGCGTACGTATTCGGGTCTAACTGTACGCCAACATATCCAGTAGCCCCTGACCATCGCGCTACCTGAGCGTGGACGTGCCCGCCGTTGCTTGTAGATGCACCGTGAGAGTGCGAATTCTGCGTATGGGTATGTGCATTCTGCGTATGGGTATGCGAATTCTGCGTGTGGGTGTGAGACGGCATCTCGCTAGTGATGAGAATATGAGACTTCTCGCCACCAGAATCGCCCAGATTATCGAAGTCAGCATCCGTCGGATCAATACCTACAGGGACCCTGCCCTTCATGTTCGGCAAGTTGAACGTAGTGGAACCGTCACCAACCCCGTACGTTGTACCCAACACAGCAAACAATGTTGCGTAAGTGGTTCTGCTGACCGCAGAACCATCACACACCAACCAACTCGCATCAGGGCTAGAGGCCCCAGCAAACGGGATAACTGAACCCACCGGCATCGCTGACCGGACCAAATAGTCCAACGACGAAGTCACCGCCGAACCATCAGCACCAACCTTCGCCTCAAGAGCCTCAACAGCATCATTCACATCAGCATGCTGAGAAGCATGCGGAACCGAAGCCAGCGTATCGCTGGTCGTCGGATTCGTAAAAGAATCAAGCGAAAACGGAAAGTTCGTAGCCACCGTCAGTCAAGCGTCAACGTAAGCGACGTGATCGTAAACGTGTCACCAGCAGCAACCGTCGAAGACGAGTTGAACGCACCAGTCCACACACAATCATCAGTCGGCTCACCAGACCCATCAACCGCATTCCCATTCCACAACGACCAATGCGTCAACGTCTCCGCCGTCGACACATTCGTCCACGAAACAGACGCAGTCAAACCCATCGAACCACCAGAAGCAGCATTGAACGAACACGCCTTGAGCGTGTTCTCCCCAGCCGCATTCGCAGTCCCATCCTCACCCGGATCACCCGTATGCAACTTCAAATACGGAGACGACACAACAAAAGCCGTACCACCAACCGCATCCAACAAAGCGTTCTCAGCGAAGTTACTAATGCTCATTCCTGCACATCCTTAGGAATCTTAGGTTGCGGCTCACCGTCGCAACAACTGTCTTTAGCCCCACACGAAGGACACCTCCACCGACACTGAGTCGGCGGATACTCCATGCCGCACGCATAGCACTCCACTAAGAAAGCCAAATCGTTACACCGCCCTCAGCCGAGAATCCCGCTCACGGGCAGCCATAGCACCAATCAACTCATCCAACTCCTCATCAGACAACTGAGCAGCCTTACGATCAGTCTTCACCTCAACCTGAGCAGGAGCCATCTTATCCATCGCCTGCAACCACAACTGAGCCGCCCTAACATCCCCATCCAACGCCCGAGCATGCAACGTATCCAACACGTTCTGCGTGCGCTCAGGCGACCCCTGAAACGCCCTAGAACGCTGCTCCCACTCCCGAGCAAACACATCCTTCTTCTCCCACCGCCTCAGGGTCGACACGTCGACACCTAGGTGGTCAGCGAATCCTTGCTTAGACGCGGGGTTCCGTTCACTGGGTGCGGTACATAGCCAGTCCAGATACTGTTGCTGCCGTCTGTCCAGCCCCAAATCTTCTTCATGTGCCATCACTAGATAGGCAAGATCGTTACCCCGATCTTGCCCGCAAACAGTTCACTTCGGCACGACGCAAACCAGCCCCCATTGATGTAACGATGTCACCTATAAGTAGTTTCCCGTGGAGGGGGGGACTACAGGGGGGGAGGAGATAGTGGCATGCCTCCGTACCTGAAGATTGACGGAGTCAATCACCGAACAGCCAAGCACATGTCACGGGGTAACCCGGAACGGGTAACCCCGAAACAGAACAATACCGAACAGTTCATATCCTGAGAACCGTAAACCGGACGACCCGCAGGAGTCCCTTCATCGGTGCGTGGGTAGGGGGCCCATGCGCCCCTGTGCGGGCTCGGGTGTTCGATCGATGACTGGCAGGAACCGGCCCCGCCACTGGCCCGGTGTCCCTGCAGGGACACTGAACCGGCCCCAACTAGCCACACCACGACAGCGGGCAGCGGGCAGCACGACCGGGCAGTGCCGAGGGTGTCGGCGGGCGGGCGGGCATGCTGCGGGGAAGAATGTCGGGGCAGGTCTTGACAGTGCCCGGGTGTGTGTGCGCATAATGTCTACGTCGGGCAACACCGCCCGGCGCATACACAAGGGAGACACCCACAATGAATGATGAAACAATGAACACGCTCGGCGAGGCCGCTACCGCTTACCACGGGGCCGAGACCGACCATGCGGCCGCTACTGCGGCCCTGCTATCGGCGCAGTCCCGGATGACTGAGACCCGGCCGGTCTACTACGGGGCTATTGCCGGGGCCATTGCCGAGAATGCAGGCGTGCGAGACATTGCCCGCACTGTCGGCGCAGCGTGTGGACGTTCGAAGACTGCCGTGGAGCGTGACATCGCCCGGGTGGTGGTCATGACTGCCACCGGGTGGGACGATGCACAGACCGTGACCGAGACACCGAACGTCGGGCAGAAGAACGGCCCCACATGTTCGGCGTTGAAGAGTGCGGCCGATGGTGCCGAGAATAAGACGGCCGCCCGGGCTGCTGTGCGGGCGTTGTATGCGGCCCCGGTTGATGGTCCCGACACCGAAGACACCGAGGGTGAAGACACCGAGGGTGACGGCCCGGTCGACCATGGCACCACGCCCGGCCCGGATGCCGAGAACATCCACGACGCACTGCGGGCCTATCTGGTCGACTACATCGGGCAGCATGGCAGCCCGGCCGATGGTGTGAAGAATGCGGCCCGGATTCTGTCCGAGGCTGCGACGTTGTGCGAGGCTGCGGACGAGCCCGCTACCGTGTGACCTAGCGCACTTAGTGCGACGGCCCCGGGCTACGGCCCGGGGCCGTTCTGCGTTCTGGCCCCATGTCTGGCCCGGTGTGGCCCGGTGTGGGGCCGTTGTCATGTCTGCGGGGCCGTGTGGCCCCGTGTGGGCTGCCACCGTGTGCCCGCATTGGGCCCTAGGTGGCCCCGTGTGGCCCGCTATGGGCGGGCCCGGTGTCTAGTACCGGGCGATTATCCGCGGCCCGTGTGGGGCCGTGTGGGCTGCGGGCCGTGTGCGGCCCGGTGTGGTGGCGTGTGTGGGCCCCGGCCCCGTGACCGTTGGCCCCGTTGCCGTGTCCCTGCAGGGACGGCCCGGCATTCTGCCGGTGTGTCGGTCATGGTGTATCTGTTGGGGTGGCCCGTAGCGTTGTCGTCATGTTGGAACATGTAGCAATGCGAGAGGGTGCCGGGTATGTGGATGTTGGGGTGGCGTGGTGTCGCCCGTTGGGTGTTGATGATGACGGGGCCGACCGGTATGTGGTTTGTTTGGTTGATGGTCGCCGGTCGTTGGTGTCTTTGTTGGGATGGGCTCCGGGTGTGGTGGTGTCGATGACCCCACCGGTGCCCGTGTCTAGTGGGACTTGACGAACTCTGGTTGGGGTGGTAATCTGTAGTTAGTGGTTGGGGGACCAGCCACACCGAACCGGGTGTCCCTGCAGGGACAGCAAGTCCCGCAGTGACACCCACAAGCAACGGAGGGACACCGTGAAGAACAAACAAACGAAACGAAACAACAAGCGGTGCGACCATCTGGTCGCACGACGCAAGACCGGTCACAACATGTGGGAGTGCCGTTGCGGTGCGACCATCGTCCACTTGGAGGAAATGTGATGAGCAAGACACACCTAGCCTCGGCGCAGGCAAAGTTCTGGGTGGTCTCCCACCTAGTTGGCGGGGGACAAAACCCAAAGATGTTCACCAAGCAATCGCAGTCCGCAAAGACTGCACATAATGCAGAGTGGACAGATAAGTTGGAGCAGATCGTGATGTATCTGCCGCAGGCGAACCGTGGTCGCCAACTCTTTGACGAGTTGGCATCGCCCCGTCTGGTCATGTTGTGGGACTCGTTGGGTGGCAAGCATCGCAACGTGTGCAGCCATTCGACACCGGGATGTCGGGCCGCATGCCTCGGTAACTCAGGCCACCTAGGCATATCTGGCGGGGCTGCGTCCCGTGCCATGCTGGCCCGGTACGTCATGCTCTGCTTGTTCCCGTACGACTTCTGGTTGCTGGTCGACCATGAGATTGGCCTAGCCAAGAAACGTGTGGCCCGGTGCGGCAAGACGTTGGTGTGTCGTGTCAATGGCACGTCCGATCTGGATGTGGTGACCGAGGCGTACGTGGGTGACGAGTCGATTCTGTCTCGTCATCCGGACGTGATGTTTCAGGACTACACGAAACGCCCGCTGGTCAGGTCGGGGTGGCGCACGATTGTGCCGAACTATTATCTGGTGCGGTCTGCGACCGAACGTGATGACCGTGCCATGTTCGATGAGCATGAGGGTAACGTCGTGGTGCCAGTCAACTTACCCAAGGGTGCGGCGTTGCCTGACACGTTCATGGGCAGACCCGTCATCGATGGCGACGTGCATGACTTGCGGTGTGCTGATACGCCACGTGACGAGCGTGGCAACTATGCGGTGCTGGTCCGTGTCAAGAAGCGTGCGGATGGCAAGCGTCCGGATACGCACGGGTTCATTCGGGAGGTGAAGTGATGAGAAACGTCATCGACAACCGCTACGACCGCCAGCGTGGGCAGTTCCAACTGGCACTAGCCGAGATCACAGACTCCGCACCTACCGGCCCCGATTGGGATGAGTTTCGGGACGAGTACGTAGCGATGGTGCGGCTTACCGACGACGCCGACACTCCTACGTTCGACAAGGTGTGGAACGACACGCTGCTCGTCGCACGGAACGCTCTCCGTGTTTGGGGCGGCTACTCGTACGGAAAGTGGGAGGTGATGTGATGGTCAGGGAAGTGTTCGGCCATTACCGTCCACCACAGGTGTGCCACAGGTGCAGGCGTATGCATGTGCGTGGCAGTGGTGAGTGGCCGGTCGTTGTCACGGTGTGTCCGAAGTGCGACCGTTCACGTCCGGCCCCGACTTGACGAACCCATTTAGTTTCGTCTAGTATTTAGTTCGTGGCCGGGGGTCTATGTCCCCTTGGGCTCCCGGCCACATCAACACCTAGGGGACAACAAACAATCAACCACAAGTGTCCCTGCAGGGACACAACAACGAATGAAAGGGGAGCCCAATGGCTTTCTTCCGTACAAACCAAACCGGCCGGGTAACTGGCAACGTCATGCTTAGCCGTGATGACATGCTTCCGGTCGGCACACATTCCAGTGCTGTCGACATGGCTCTGGATGCCGGAGCGAACTTCGTTCCGGTCAAGCATCCGCTGGTCCATCCGTCGGGTCACACACCGGAGAACCGTGGTACACCTACGGCGTACAGTGTGTGGAACGAATCGGTTGACCCGCCTGCGTTGCTGAACCCGGCGGTGTCGCACGGTTACCCGGCGACCCCGTACATGCAGACCATCGACATGGTGGAGGCTGCGTTCCCGAACAGTTGCACCGGTCTAGCGATGATCGAACACGGCAAGGTGCTGGTGGTCACGTTGGAGTTGACCGGCGCGGTTGACCTTGGTGGTGGCGACATCGTCAAGCCGTGCCTGATGGTGACTGACTCGCAGGACGGCAGCCGGTCGACCCAGATTCACTCGTTCATGTACCGTGCAGCGTGCGAGAACGCCCAGTCGTATGACTCCAAACTGTTCTCGGCACGTCACACCAAGAACCACAGCGTGATCATCGCATCGTGGGCGACGTACATTTCACGGGCTCAGGATTCTTGGGACACGTTCCTTGGTCGTGCCAAGCAGATGCGTGCGATCACGTTTGACAGTCGTTCGCAGGCGAAGGACTTTCTGTTCAGGGTTATCCCGATGCCGGAGCGTGACCCGAAGGACACGTGGCGTGGCTATGCGTCCAAGTTCACCCGTTGGGAGAACAAGGTTGATGCGATCATGAAGCGGTACGACTACGAGTCCGACGAGTTCGGTCACAATGCGTGGTGCATGGTGCAATCGATTCAGGGCTGGGAGTATCACGACAAGACCAAGGGCAACTTCGCCAAGCAGGTCGATGTGGTCACCGACCCCGGCACCAAGCAGGCTGTCACTATCCGTGCGGAGCGTCTCGCTCTCGCCTGACAAGATGTCCCGGTCACCCCGCTTCGGGGTGGCCGGGCAGCAATAAACATCCAAACAACATTGCCTTCTAGGAGGGGGCTCATCATGGATGAAATCCAAATCACTGTAAGCAAGATCGGGATCGCAAAGCCCGATGCGCCAGCGGACAATCGTGGGCGCAAGAAAGGTTCCGGCCAGATCCAGCGTTTCATTGAGACGCAAGTGATCCCGTTGCTGGATGTCATCAACGATCCGGTGAACAACGGCATCGTGCAGGAGTCTGTGTGCAAGGCTTCGTGGGCCCGGTACGAGTGCCGGTTCCCCGAGTTGGAGTTCACATTCTACAACCCGCATAAGGTGATGACCGAGCCGGGCCGTTTGGCTTCTTACGCCAGCACCCTCGGGCAGCGGTGGATCGCCGCGAAGTATGCGACACGTCACGACGTGTGCATCACCCGCAAGCAGCAGACAGAAGATCGTCCCGCTGTGGTTGAGGCGTGCCGCAACATGACCGGGTTCTTGGGAGGTGTGCGATGAGCGGACATCCCACGTTCATCTATCACCGTCCGTCCGGTGTGGCACGCCCGTTGGAGGGCTGCGAGTTGATCCACCCGAAGATCAAACCTGAGATCATCGAAGGGTTCCCTGCTTTGCATGTGGACGACACGTTGATCCGCGGCGAATCACTTGATTCGTTGCTGATGGACAAGGTGCTGATGGAGAACTACATCCAGCAGATCGACCAGCCCGCAGCAGGCAGCCCATCGAAGTTCAGGTTCACCGTTGAGGTTGACCTGTCGTACAACGTGCGTGTCGTTGACAGCGAGACGTTCGATGGTTGAGTCGTGCGGCTGCAAGTGGGCCGACGACGGCGCACCCGTCGACATGTGCGAGCAGCATTGCCCACCACATGACGACGGTATCCCTACGTTTGAATATTTAGCGGCAGTTATTGCCGGGAAAGGACCATTGTCCGATGACTACTACGAGTGATGTACCAGAGTGGGAATTCTTTCTCACTATCGCTGATGCGAAGGCACTGTCTCAGGCGGGGCAGACGTTGCTGACCAGTTGGCAGCGTCTTGACGAACCGTCGAAGTCCCAACTGAAACAGCAGCGACGGCTGGCCGAGGCGTTGGAACGGTTCGTTCCGCAGGTCACCGATGTTCTGTATTCGGAGCCGTCATGAGTGGCTACTACTGGGGGACGGCTGGGTGGCAGGATGCTGCTGCCCAGTCGGCCTCCCGTGAACGAGCAATCGATGAGGCATCCGACGGCACGCTGTCGAAACGCTTATCGAAAGTGTTGGACTTCGTGTACCGGCAAGGAACCATAGGTGCCACGTTCCGTGACATCGATGAAGCCCTAGGCACCCATCACGGCCAGTCTTCTGGTGCGTTGACGAACCTGCACAAGCAGGGGAAGATCGCACGGTTGGCTGTGTATCGCAAGCCGGGTCAGCCTCGTTGCTCCGTGTACGTTCACGCCGATTACGCCGACATGTTCGATGCCGACGAGTTGTACCGGACACCTGCCGAGACGAAGTCTCAGCGGCTGGTCCGTGAGGCCCGCGAGTTGGAACGTGTTATCGTTGATTTGCGTGACGAGATCGCTCACCTCAAGCGTCGGCTGGGTGAGTCATGAGGTGGGGGGTAGTGGCCGTCGCCGTACTGAGGGCGGGAAGTGCATCACAGGACACAAAAACCCCTCCTGTGGAATCCACTTACCCGTTGGAGTTGGTGACGACCACGTCGGTGCAGGCTCAGGCTCGGGAGGCCCGGCCTGCACCGGCCGCCCCCACCACTACAAGTGTCCCTGCAGGGACACCCAGCACGGTTCCTCCGGTGACAACGACGTTGCCGGGGGGGATGTGTTCCCAGTGGTTGGATGATGCTGTCGCTATCGGTTGGCCGATTAGCGAGATTGAAACTGTTGACTATCTGATTCATCGTGAGTCACGATGTGACCCTACGGTTATCAACACCAGCGATCCGCGTGGTGGTAGCCGTGGGTTGATGCAGATCAATGGGCATTGGTGCCGTCCGAATCCTTCGTACGGTGTTGATGTTGGTTGGTTGCAGGAGTTCGGAATCTTGAACGAATGCGACGACCTTTATGATCCGCATGTCAACTTGCAAGCAGCCTTAGTTATTTGGCTTGAGTACGGCTATGAGCCGTGGGGAATGTCATGACAACAAAACAAACGTGGGTGTGTCCCGCATGCGGGGTCACAGTCACAACACAAGTAAAACTTTCCCATCCTCCGACGTGCAGTAAGCACACGGGCGGTGGCCGATTGATGAAGGAGAAGACAGATGGCTGAGACAACGATCCACGATTTCGTTGACTACGAACAGGTCGGTGATTACGTGATCAGGGAACACAAGACTGATCCGTGTATCGCTATGGCGATGTCGATGCGGACTGGTGCCCGCCGCAAGTTTTACGGTGAGTCATGTCTGCATGATGCTCGCCGTTGGGCGAACGACCGCTGGTGGAAAGAAGGTGTGCTGTGAGACGTGCAACACGTTTGCTGATCGCCGCAGGTGCGGCGACGATAACGGTGGTGTGGGCTTTGTGGTCACCGTGGTCACCGGACGGTGTGGATGAGGTGATTCGTTCTCAGCCGGAGATTGTGCCGGTCACTATCGGATGCTGGTTGTTCCAGTTTCTTTTGGTGTTGGTGTTGATCAACTGGATTGAGGAATCATCATGAGTTTTGATTTCATTTTCTCTAGGCCGGAGTGGCAGCAGGATGCAGCATGCCGGGGCATGATGCGTGTCGATGACACACCGGAGTTCTTCATCCCGCGTGGTGACCAGAAGCAAATGTTGAAACGTGCCCGTGCTGTGTGCGCCGAGTGCGCTGTGGCCGAGGAGTGTTTAGATTTTGCTTTGAGGTTCAACATCGAAGAAGGTATCTGGGGTGGCAAGTCTGCTCGGCAGCGACGTGTGATGCGTGGCGAACTTGGGTTGACTGGTTCTTTGGATACGTACGGTCCGGACTTGTCTGCTGCTGCGTTGCAGGCGCAACGCGACCGCGAACGTCTAGGGGGTACTTGACGTACTAGCCGGGGGTGGACTAAACTGTTGTCATGATCAACAGCACAGAAAGCCCCCGGCACGTCAAACCTCGCACAGAAGTCAGCGACCAACTTGCCTTAGCAGCAGGACACATTTACGAAGCGTTACGCCTAGCAGAACACAGCGACATACGCACCATGATGGGTGAGACAGCGCACATCATCGACACATTGACAACTCTTGTGTCGGACACACACAAAGCCCGTCGTTTCCGAATCGTGAAACGGCACGAAGAAGGGAACACGTACCGGAAGATGGCCGACGAGATCGGCATCTCCTATCAGCGTGTCGCCCAGATCGCGAAAGGAAACAAATGAAAATGAGAGTGTTCATGTTGGAGCCGCACATGCGGCAGAACAAACCGATGGCCGGATCGTTGGAGTTCCATTACCGGTTCGTCGGACATTCCTACAGGCCGTATGTGGTCAGAGTGTACCGGATGCTTCGCCAAACAGGGTGCGCCTCATGGGTTGCCCGCCATCTGGTCTGGCAGATGTTGAACGCAGGACAACTAGGGGAGGTGGCGACACGTGACGAACGCACGGAAGCCCGGCAGGCCACGGGTTCATAGCAACGGTCTGTCCGCCGCAGTTGCCGACGGATACATGGCAGGTGAAACCATCAGCCGTATCTGCGAGAAGCACAACATCTCACGGTCGACGGTGTACACGTTGTTGCGTCGGCACGGGATCACACCCGAGCGACGCGCCACCGTTGAACGGGACGAAGTGTCCGACGTGCTGTACGACATCACGGTCGAACAGGAACTGATCGTTGATCAGATGGCAGCCGAGGCCGACCGTTTACGGTCGGTGCTTGACAGGGGTGATTAGAATGGGGATGCCATCAAGGGCAGCCCCCACCGGACACACAGGTGTCCGATGTTCAGTGGGCACGAAGTGCCCGAAAGGGGTAAAGGCATGAAGATCAGAGAAGACGGTGGGGTAGCAATCAGGCAGTCATGGTTGAATGACTTCCTGCTGTGCCCAGAACGGGCACGTCGCAACGTGGTCGAACCCGATGCGAACATCGGTTCCGACCTGACCGTGATCGGCACAGCGATGCACGCTGTGATCGAACAGGTGTTGTCCGGTGAGATCGATCCCGGTGCGGCCGCTGAGGCTGCACCGGAAGCGTTGCAGATGGCGGCAGAGGCCGAGCCGTGGAAGTCAACAGGGCTGACACCTGAAGAGATGGTCGGTCAAACCCGGTTGATGTCGGCTGCGTGGGCCGACAACGTGTACCCGATCATGCCGCCCGGCGGTCAGGTGGAGTACAGGTTTGAGTTCCAGATCGGTGAAGCCGACGGCACCCCCGTATGGTTTGAAGGAACCATCGACTATGTGGCCCCGAACAACACGGTGTGGGACCACAAGTCTGCGAGCCGCAAGTACCAGCAGTGGGAGAAGCAACGCTGGGCTGTTCAACCATCCGTGTACTGTGCCGCTGCTGTTCATGACGGGCTGGTCACTCAAGTGCCAGTCAAGTTTTTCTATGACGTGATGTTACGTAACGGTGACACGCAGATCGTGGAACTACAACGGGACATCGGGCACATCTCGTTCGTTCGTAAGCAGGCGTTGAGTGCTGCACAGTTTGCGTTGCGGTACGGGATGGATAATCCGTGGCCGTTGAACGACCAGTCGGCGTTGTGTTCCCACATCTGGTGTCCGTTCTGGGACACCTGCAAGGGGGCAGACATGTCAGGGGATGAACTAACATGGAAACCCTGATCGGATACATCTTCGTTGTTGGTGGCGTGTTGGCTTTCGCCACCTTCTATAAGCCTCACATGAGGGAACCCGGCACCCCAAGCCAAAGGTGTCGGGCCAACCGACGTTTTTTACCAGCCGGTAAAAACGTCAACAACCGAACCAAGGGAGGTTCATCACATGGCTGATCAACAGCAAATCGGTTTGCGTGTAGGTAACACGTTGACCAACTCACTGAACTACGCAGCGCAGCGTGGTATCGACATCACCACCGACGGGGGTTACGCAGAACTGCAAACCATCGCCATGGTCATTGTCGAACTCGGCAACTACCTGACCGCAGAGATCGGCGGGCAGGCATCCACCAGCGGTGTTGCCGCTGTCAAAGACATGTTCCCCGGAACCGCTGAGGTGCAGCAGTCCGCTGCAACCATCGAAGTTGCCGGTGCCCAGCATGGCCCACTGCCTGAGTGGCTGATCGCTGCTTGCGCGAAGAACAGCGTCACCAAGGTGTACGACAACCGTGACACCGCCAACGCCACGAACAACCGTCCGTGGTTCAAGGCAGCCGACGGGAGCATGAACGCCAAGGGTCAGCCCTTCGCGTTCTGGCCGCCGAAGTGAGCGACACCACCAGCCCCGATCTGGCGGCTCGGTGGGAAGAAATGGAGCGGGGCGATCTCACCGAGGTCGCCCCGTCTCCGTCTCTGCTCCCAGCCCCAGCCCCACTGTTCTACCGTCCACTCAGCGATTCGGTAGGGGACTTTGTCCGTTGGGTACAGACACCGGCTGATCGCATCTACCTAGGGTTCAACGACATCGACACGCAGATGCGTGGCGTGGCACCCGGCGAGATGCTGCTGATCAACGGCTACTCGCACTCCGGCAAAACATTGTTCCTGATGGAAATTTTGCGGGCGAACCGTGACAAACCAATCATGTACTTTTGTCCCGATGAGCCACGCACATTGACACTGATCAAACTGGTGTCACTGATCACGGGTACACCGGGCCGGATGTTGGAACAGTTGATCGAACAAGACGACCGGGAAACCATCGACATGATCGAACAGACAGCGTCCGAAGAGTTCGGCAAACTCGCAGTGTTCGACCAGTTCCTCAGCATGGGAGACATGGATCGTGTAGTTCATGAAACCGCAGACAACATTGGTGAGCCAGCATGCATCGTGTACGACTACCTAGAGTTGCTGCCAACCGAAGACAACGTCGCGTCGAAAGCGAACACGATCAAAGCGTTCGCCCGACGGCACGACGTTCCGCTGGTTGTGCTGCACCAGTCGTCACGCACATCAGGTAAAGACGGTGCGAAGCAAACCATCTCATCCGGTGCGTTCGGTGGCGAACAACAGGCATCACACATCATTGGTGTGCGACGCAAAAAGTTCGGGATCGAAGCAGAGATCAGAGAGATCGAAGAACGAGCCGCACACGGCTCCGTCTCCGAGATCGCATTGGAGAAGTTAGACATGCTCAGGGCAGAACTGGAACGCCATTCCAACACCGTCACGTTGAACCTTGTGAAATGCAAACGGCATGATGCCGAACTGGTCGATGACATCGACTACTACATTGAACAAGGGACCGGCAGACTCAAAGGGTTCAGACCTTTGTCAACACCTGCTCCCGCACCTCAGGTGGTGTGGGAGGAACCACAACTGGATGGTGGGTGGTGAACGGTGTCACAGGGGAAACCCTGAGGAAGTACATCGACTTGTTCGCTGGCCGCTCCGACTGTTACGGATCATGGACCGGTGGATGCATCCGCCGTCCTGTCAGCCCCGACCTGTTCCGTGAACACCTGAACGGTGGCACACAGGTTGGAATCTACCCGGCAATGAACAGGTCAACTGGCACCATCGTCACATGGGGATGCACCGACATCGACGTGGATGACTACGACGCGGCGCATCGCATACAAGAAGCGTTCGCCATGAAGGACATCGTCACATGGACAGAGAAAACCCGTAAGGGCTATCACGTGTGGTTGTTCCCGACACGTAGCATCCCGGCGCAATCGATGCGTAACGCTTTCCTTGTGGTTCACAAAGTTGCTGACGTGCCACCGACCGAGGTCAACCCGAAACAGGTGACGTTGGGAGATGGGCAGGTTGGTAACTATGTGCGGTTGCCGTACCCGAACGACGGTTCAGGTTTGCGGTACATCATGAACGACGACCTGACACCTATGGGCAGAGAGTTTTTCATTGAAGAAGCACACGCCAACCGTGTTCCACCACACAAGATTCTGCGGCTTGCCGACATGTGGAAAGAACCACCGAAGCAACATGTTGTGATCGACGGTGAAATACCGTCGACACTTCCCGTGTACAAGATGGGGAAACTCACAAGATACGTGTTACGGAACGGACCTAAACCGGGCAAAGACAGGTCAACCACAATGTTTTATCTGGCTTGCTGTGCGGCACGTGACGGGCTATCCCCCGAGGAGATAACTGCGGTGCTATACGATGCCGACCGTCGATGGGGAAAATTCTCAAATCGTAATGATCGTGAGAAACGGATAGCGCGGACAGTTATGGAAGCCGTGCAGAAAGTAGCGGGCGAAACATGGGAAGACGCAGGTCGAACAAACGGCCGTTCACAATAACGATCCCCGGCCGACCCCGACCCAAAGGCAGACCACGCCTTGGGCGGGGCGGTCGTGTGTTCACCCCGAAAACAACTCTGGAAGCAGAAGCAAACATTCGGGACGAATACCTGAAACAGAACGGACCGTTCTACGACCAGCCGCTACAAATAGACATCGTCTACACCACACAACAAACAGAAATAACTTTCACCCCGCTCGGGGATCACACCACCAAACTCACAGCCGACGTAGACAACCTTGTGAAGACCACACTGGATGGACTCCAAGGCGCAGCGTTTGAGAACGACAAGATCGTCATGATTGTCACGGCGGAAAAACGATGAAGCGGGCAAGCGACGAAATCTTTCGACGTGAAGCCACCATCGGCCAACAGTACGCCGAACTGGTAGCCGCCCGACTATGTGAGAACGGCATCAACGCTGAAGCAACCGAACTCACATTCGCTGAAACCGAAGAACAAATCAAAGACTACGAAGATGAACAAGACGTAGTCCTAGACAGCGGACACTGTGTCGAAGTGAAGTCACGCAACCTAGAGTTCGACGCAGACCCCAAGTCATTTCCGTACACCACAGCGTTCGTTGACACCGTTGCCGGATGGCGGAAGAAAAGAAACAAACCGGTTGCTGTTGTGTTCGTGTCACGCGCAACCGACCAGATGCTGGTCGTCATGGGAGACACAGATGATCAATGGGGTGCAGTAAAAAAGTTTGATCGAATCCGCAAACATTACGACACCTTCCACACGGTTCCACGTAGAATGCTGATTAGTTTCGATACAGCAGTCGAACTGATCAAAGAGATCACAAATGGCTAACCGTCAAATACCAACAGAGTTCTATGGTGACGAAACACCAATGTTTCGTCGCATACCAGAGAACCCGATACAGGCATTGATGGAAGCAGACTTCGGACATGAACCAGAAGAATCATCCGAAGAACTAGAACCGCTCAGAGAAATTGTTGCCGACGCAGTCGACCTGCTACCTGAAGAAGACCGCTGGGTCATCGACGCTGTTTACAGTGAACAACTGTCGTTGCAACAAATCGCTGACCAACTTGGTGTATCCAAAACACACGTGTTCCGGATACGGAACCGTGCCCTGAAAGCATTGAAAGCAATGCTAAGTTTCGACATGACCATCAGAGAAAGAGTGAACATGCCAACCACATGGGAAGAATCAGCAGAAGACCTAGTGAAAGCACTTGCTTCCTACTTCGCTGACCCGACACCAATCGACATTGTCAAAGTACGAGAAGAACGAGACATACTGTTCAGGACAGAAGGCACCGACATCAGGGTGTGGCCTGCCATCGCCTACTCCGCTATCGCTGAACTACGAGACAGAGGCGAGTGGGACAGCGAACGGATGACCGACCTGCTGGTTTCAAAGCAACGTGACTACGGCCATCAAAACATTCTGCAAGGCGGACTGTTTGGGGTGGCGATCAGGTTGTCTGACAAGATTGAACGGTACGCCAACCTGATGAAGAAATCCGATGGCAGCCCGGCGAACGAATCAATCATCGACACACTGCTAGACATGGTCGGCTACTGTGTTATCGCACAGATGCTCATCGACGGATCATTCATACTTGACCTGAGCGATGAGGGTAACGAAAGGGCTAGTTAGTATGGGTCGCAAGTACACAGGATTTGAAGGTTACGCCTCCGGCAAACGCAAAGGCACAGAACAGTTCGTCCGAGAGTTCGTCAAGTTCACAGGCGGAGCATTCTTCAACAACGGAACCTACATGCGTAGGCCGGTCAGAGGTGGCACCAAGCCCAGCATCCACGGCACCGGCCGTGCCATTGATCTCAGTTACCGTGGCGGCACATACCCCGGTTGCGGCGACCGCAAGACAGCACTGAAGTGGATCGACTGGCTCGTTGAACACGCCGAAGACCTCCAGATCGAAATCATTGTCGACTACGCCTACAAGCCGTTAGGGCGCGGATGGAAATGTGACCGCAACAAGTGGCGCAGATACGCACGGAAAACAATCACCGGTGGCGGCAAATCATGGGCCGACTGGATTCACATCGAAATCAGCCCAGACGTAGCGGACGACGCAGACTACTACCGTGTCGTGTTCGCAGAACTCAAAGGCAAACCAGCCGAACAAGCACCACCAAAGATGACGTTCGTGCCGTATCGGGGCAAGCCGATCCGGCGCGGAGAACAAGACCGTGAACTGGTGAAAACGATCCAGAAAGTTGTTGGCGCAAAACAAGACGGATACTTCGGTCCGAAGACCGAGAAAGCAGTGATGGCATTCCAAGCCAAACACGGGTTGACAGTGGACGGATGGATCGGGGCTCAAACATGGGCAGTGATGGGTCAGATGATTGGGTGAGTGCTTGGGCTGAGGAACTGTTCGGTGATGACGCTGAGGACATCCAAGCCAAAGCAGAACAAATCATCGAAGAAGACGGCATGTCACTACATGTCGCCATGGTCATCCCCGTCGCTGCCGCACGGGAATGGATGGAACACTACGAAGAATCATTGAACGGTGTTCCCGAATCAATGGCGAAAATGTTGATGTTCCTAGAGCAGTTCGCAACCCAAATCGAACAAGGGTTAGAACTAGATGTCGATGAAACCGACATCAGCGGTGAAGACCCAGAAGACTGGGGTTTCGGCTAACTCGCCATTGCGATCTCACGCAACTTACGTAGCGCGTCACGCTGTTCAAACTGTTCACGTCGCCGCTGCGACTCCTGCACCTCAGGTGTCAGATCACGCACATAGCCACCACCGGACAGCAACGCCGGGATGCCAGTAGCACCCAACAAGTTCTTGATTGCCTTGTCCTCGTTGCGGGAACCCTCACCCGAGTACCGGTTGAACAAACCGCCGAACGGGTTGACCTGATCCAAGATGTACTCCGTCTTCGGAGTGATCACATAACCATTCGGGCCCTGCTCCGCTTGGCCGGTAGCCAACAGCAACGGCAAGATTGCCTGCTGCCATCCTTGTAGCGGCACATACGATTCGTCATCCAACGGGATATCTTTGTACAACTGTTTCCCAGCGAAGTTTTCCACCGCCGCTTTGATCAACGGGTTGGAGTCAGCCAAGAACCGGATCGGATCACCCAAACGCTCCACGTCTTCTTCAACACGTGAGAACCCGAGATCAGGACGAGCCCACTGGCCGACACCGGGGATGTTGAACGGCAACCGGAACCCGCCACCCTCAGTGAAGTAGTCCGGCACCACACCTGTCTCTTCGTCGTCGGTGCGTATGTTTCGGATCACACTGTTGAAACGTGCGTAAGCACGTGGCTTGGTCCACATCTGGGTGACCTGCAACGGCAAGTTGCGAGACATGAACGTCCAGAACGGGAACACCTGACGTGCGATCCTGTCCACGTTGGAATACTGGCTGTAGTTGAAATGCACGCGGGTGATTGTCGACAAAGCCTCATCAAACGAACCGCCCTGATCAATCACCTTGACTGCCAGACCGGCACGCACCCCACTTTCGACGTTCGTACCAACCTTGCGGGAAGTGCGAGTCCCCAACGGGCCTCGCAACCCGACCTCAATCATGTCGTACTGACCGGCACCAGAAGCCAACACCGATTCAATGATCGTTTTCTCACGGGCATCCAAACCCTTGATGCCAACATTCCTGTACTTCTTCCAGATGCGGACACCTTCGATCATCTGCATCGAAGACACACCCTCAGACCAGTTCATAAACGAAGCCGACATACCGTTACGAATATGGAACCGGGGAGTCGCAGTCACATACGCCTTGAACAACCTTGTGTACGTTTCCCATGCCTTCAAGAAACCAGTGAACGCTTCCGGCTGATTCAACTCCACGATGCGTTGACGCATCCGATACAACTCGTCAGGCACCGCAACACCCGTGCCTTCAATCATGCGCCAGCCCTCTTCCAACTGGTTCAACATGTCCTCACGGAACTGTGCAGAGTTCTTAGTGTTACCGGACAACGACTCAAAGAACTTGCCGAAGTTACGGCCCTTGCCGCCCTCGGCAGCGATCTTTGTTTCAATCGAATACGCCTGCAACATGTTCGCGTACGCGACCTGAGCGGACAGATCAGACGGGTCCTTAGCGGCCTGACGCAACCCGGCCAAATACCGTTCATCACGGGTCAACAACTCGCCCTCAGGAACATCCTCGGTCAAGGCGCGTGCTTCACGACGCAGCCGCTTGTTGCCCTGCTCAGGCACCCTGTTCAAGTTCGCTGTAATGTTCGCGGCCGCATCCTCGCCGTTCAATGAAGGGGCAAAACCCTCATCTGCTGCCTGCCGGACAAGACGTTCCGTTTCCGCCTGTTGTTGTGCAGCACGACCCACTCGTCGCTGCGACGCAGCGACACGCGGATCAGCAGCACCAGCCCTGATATCCCGTGCAGAACGAGCAAACCCTTCCGCTTGGGCGGTAAGTCTTTGAGCCTCAGACAACAAGCCATCAACAACATCGTCAGTTGCCGGATCACCAACACCAGCCTTAGCGTTCTCTAGCGATTGCCGGGTACGTTGCAGTGAAGCCTGTAAGAAAGACACCTCTTGGGGTGTCGCCGTAGCAGGCGAAATCGACGCAGCGCGAGCATCCAACTTGTCGATCTGATCGTCAAGGTCACGAATCTGCGAATCCATGCGTTGCAAGATTTCATCGACTCGGCGTTCCGCGCCCGCCCCCAAGCGTGCGGCCCTAGCCTCATCAGCAGCCGCAAAACGCTCCACACGACCAGCCAATGTTTCACGTGCAGACTGTGTTGACTCTGCCGCCTGCTGTGCGGCTGCCTGACGGGCAGCACGAATGTCATCGATCCGGTCCGGCACCGTCCCCGCAGTTTCCTCAGCAATCTGACCAGTCACCCGTGGAGCCTGAGTGGCCTGACTTGCAGCCCGACCCGGACCAAACAACTGAATCTCGTCCGCATACCGCAAACGACCCAACTCTGCGCTGGCGGAACGGGCCCAACGCTCCAACAGTTTGTAGCCGTCCTCTTCAACAAACTTGACGGAGCCACCCAACTCTGGGTACAACTCGTTCATCGCTTTGTTGAACGAGAACGGGTCATCACCTTTTAGTTCTACCTTCTCGTCACCACGAACCAAGAAATCACCTTTATTTTTTTGGCGGGCTTGGGTGATTCCCTCTTGGCTCAGATCATCAACAACACCAATTGTCTGCTTGATCTCGTCGCCAAGTTCTCCACGTACGACCGTGTCGTACTCGTCGGTGTACACACGTGGCACATAATTACGGCGGTACTGAACAGTCGAACCCGCATCCGTCAGTTCATTGATACCGTCATCCAAGAACGTACGGCTCTGCTGGGCAATCGGGCTATCAGGAGCATCAGTCGCCAACTGGCGAGTCAACTCCTCACCAGACAAACCTTCCTTGCGGCCAGTCTTAGCGATGTCATCAACCTGCTCACCAAAACGGCTCAACGCAATATTACTAGTCGCCGTGCCACGATCCCCGGCCGCAATATCTTGCAGTCGCAACAGCAACGTATCGGAGTCGCCGCCCTTGACCATCTGGTTGTACAGATCGACTCGTTCACGTGGAGACACAGCAGTACGCACACGCTGCCCCAAGTTCGACTGTCCGGCACGCAAACGTGCCGACGACAACGCACCACCAATACCCTCAGCCGCCCGTCGTGTCCCCGGAATCGCCGCCGTCTCACGACCAGTGAACGGCACACGGAACCTAAGCCCAGCCTGACCAATCTCCGAACCAGTCCCACCAGCCCGAACAATGTCATCGAACAACTGGCGTTCACCACGACTCAAAGAGTTCACACCACGCTGGCCGATCTTCTGGATCAACGGGCGGGCCTCATCAACACGACCCACAGCCTGAGCCCCACGCAACAAATCAGTCGACAACGCTGCACGACCACCCAACGTCGCGGCCTTACCAGCACCCAACGTCAAATATGTGACCGGGTCCAACGCCACATCACCAGCAAACCCAATCAGACGATCAACCCACTTGTTACCAGTCGGATCAGGGAAAGCAGAACCAACACCGTACGTCGGGTCTTTCGTCTGCTCCAAAAAATCGCTGAACGATGCTTTGGTTTCCGGATCGGAATCCAACAAATCAACCGTCTCACGGATACCCGAAATAATCGCACGCCTAGGCGTATCAATCAATGTCAACGGGGCAACAATACCCCTAGCCAACGTCCCAAGAAAACCCGGCCCACCAGACTGCTGCTGTGACTGCTGTGCCCGCAACACGTCAGGCAGCCTTGACAGGCCACGCCCAGAACCCTGATTCTCGTCATCGTACGGAAGGATCGGCATTTACTGTGCCCCTCGGCGCAGCGGCCCCGCCGCAGCGCGAGCCACACTACGAATCTGATCCTGCGACAACCGATAACGCCGCTTGCCACCACCGCCACTAGGAACACTTGGGAAAGAACTAGTCAGGTAATCGCGGTAGATCTCCAACTGTGCGGCACCGGGAATAGAACCCCTAGCGGCCGCTTCTTGTTCACGCATTCTTGCAGCAGCCTGCAACATGTTTTGCTCTGCGCTATCCTCAGTGATCTGCTGGCGAATGTTCGCCATTTCAGGTGCAGCCTGTTTGCGGGCCTCATCGGCCGCAGCAAATGTGGCGTACCTTTGCGCCGCTTTCAAATCTGCTTCCAACTGTGCATTAGTGCCACGGCTACTGGGTGCCCGATCAGGACGCTGGTACAAGCCGCCCGGACGTAAATCGCCAACAGCAGCCCCCACGTTCGCGTCAGAACGCCCCACACGTTGGATGCCGCCAAGTGGCCTATCGGTCACATCGGCAGCACCAACATTCTCGTCGCTGCGACCCTGCCTCTGAATGCCCCCTGTCCTATTCCGCAAAGCGAAATCCCTGATACCCTGCTCCATGGCGCGATCAGTAACAACAGGAACACGTGTCGACCTTTCCAACTCCTCCAACTGCGACCTAAGATCAGCGACACCGGCACCAACCTGCTCCGCCTGCGCCTCCGTCTCACGTGCAGCAGCAGCCAAAGCCTGATCGGGTTGGAACAGCCAAATGTTCGGATCGTTGAACGGGCCCGTCAGACCAAGTTCCTCCATGTCAGCACGAACAGCAGTCTCATCACGGGCAACATATCGTTGCCCGTCCATCACAAACGTGTTGCGCTCGGCCTCAACAGCATCCTGATAAGCCTGCAAGATTCCCGGCAGGGCATTGAACTCATCTCGCTCCGTATCGCTCACATCACGAGGATTGCCCTCAGAATCACGGAACACAAGCCCACTAATCGCCGCCAACGCAACATCAGGAGCAATGCCATCAATTACCGACTCGGCAATACTGTTCATCGTCTCCGGCTGGATGCCCAGACGCGACGCAACACGTCGCATCGCCTCATTCACCTGTTCCTGAATAACCAGCGGATCAGGTCCGTCATACGGCGTGTACGCCAACTGTTGAACCGTGTCAGAAATATATTGGGCATCGACACCCGGCATGCCAATAGCAGCCTGAGCCAACAAGTTCTGGGAGAAAGCAAACAGGTTCTCCAAATCGTTGATCTGGTTAGAACCACTACCCGTGCCAAGAAAGTCTCTGATCAACGCGGCCTGCTCTTCAGGTGTCAACGGAGGCATCAGACAGCCCCCACAGAACCAAGAGCCTCACTCATCGGCATACCAATCTCCTCAGAGAACGCCAACCACAACTCCAACAACGACTCCGGTTCCAAAGTATCCACAATCGGATTCACCATCGAAGTGAACATGTTCACCGCAGAGTTCACCGCATTCTGATCGAACACCTGAGAGGACTGAGCAGCCTGAACAACAGCCTGATCCTGAGCGAAATCAAACTCCCGCTGCGCCCGCTCCGCTGCCGCAGCAGCCTCAGCCTGATCAAACGCGAAACGCTCACCCTGCTGCTGTGCCGCCGTCATAGCGTTGATAGCAGCCAACTCCCGTTCATCAAACCCGAGACTGGCAGCAATCTGATCACGTGAAATCTGATTGATCACAGCATCCAAATCAGCCATCTCACGTGACTGGGCAGCACCCATCCCGAACTGCTGCGCCTGAGCCAAAGCAGCCAACTGAGCCAAATCACTGGTCTGTGCGAGATCAATATCGCTCAAACGAGCAGCCCTATTCGCAGCCTCGGACTGGCCCAAAGTGTCATACACCTGCTGAAGAGCGGCCTGATTCGCCTGACCGAACTGACCCGCAGCACTCTGCAAGTTCGCCGCAGTAGCAGCATCCATCCCCACAGACGGGGCCGCAGCAGCCTGCGGACCCGGACCAACCGGCCCACGGTAAACCTGAGGAGCAGCCTGAACCCGGTTGCGTGCAGCACCATAACCCGAGCGAGCCTGCCCAGACGCAGTAGCCGACATGTCGGCCAACTGCTGACCCATCATCGCATAACGATCAGCAACATTCTGACGAGACTGGCGGTTACCAGACAGCAACTGACCGAACAACTCGTCTGTTCGCTGGCGGGAACCCCCAAGGTTCCCCAAGTAACTTTCGTACGCATCTGTCATAGACATAATCAACTCCCCATGAACGGGTAATAGTTCAACAACTCGGCAGCCAACTGGGCGATACTGTTCGCCTTGGCAATCTCCGCTTCCTGAACAGCGGACTCATACGCAGCCTGAGCCTGAGCATCAGACAAATTCGCCATATCCAACTGCTGTGCAGTTTGATTACGGATGTCCTGCTCGGACCTGAAAGCCTGCGTACCAAACTCATTACGTGCCTGCTGTTGAAGCCCGCTGTTTCGCAGCCCACGCTGCGAATACGCGGCAGACAAAGCACCCAGATCACGGTTAGTTTGCTCACCCAGACTACGTAACTCCCTATCGCCACGCTGCTGAGACAAAAACCGGCTATAGGCGTTCTGAGCCAAGGTCGCGTCACGCTGAGTACGTGCCGACCGTTCACCACGCCCAACGGACAAACCAAGGTTCGCAAAAGAAGCCATCACTAAATAGCCATTTCGTTACAAGCCGCCCGCATCAAGGCGCGCACGGATACGTTCCAACTCTTGAATCAACGCCAAAATCACCTGCCGCAACACAGCAGCATCCTCACCCTGAAGGCGACCCAAACCGGGAGGAGTGAACCTTTGATCAGCCATTACAACCTGCTCCTACGCGGGTTGAACTTGAATGCGATGCCGTTCACACCCCACGCCTGACCCCCAACACCAGACACCTTCAACTGGACAGCATTAGCCAACCCCAAATTCGTTCCCTTCACCAGATCAGAACCCAGATCAGGTTGCACCCACGACTCATAGCCACCAGCAAAAGACGTTCCAGTGAACGTCAACTGGAAATCACGTTGAGAAGTGGAACGATCCCAGTTATGGAACGTGGACACATCAATCGTTGTGTCCTCACCCAACTGGCGGACCACGAACTCGGGTCGCCGCCAAAACTTTTTGGCGGTCGTCTGACCTGCATCCTGCCACTTCGTCACATAATACGATTCAAAGTTTTGTGTGGTGCCAGCGATCAGATCATCAGCGGTTTCAGGCACATCGATCTGCAACGCAAACGGCTGCGTAGGATGCAACACCATCGGCAACCGGCGACCAGAATCATCAACAAACTCCGTGCCCCCAGCAAAACCGTACCCATCAGCCAACGTGTACCGCGACCACGCACCACCCTCGCCAACTGTCTGATCCCACACAAACGTCGACGTAGGCACAGAAGCCTGAATCGAACCGTTGAACTTCACATCCACAGAATCAAACGTCACTAGCGGCTCATCAAAATCTTCCCCCGTTGCCGGATCGACACCGACCGGCAACGACAACATCACCTTACGATCAACCCACGAAACATAGATGCCATCCAAAGACTCATCATTCATCTCCCCGATCTGAATGATCGGACGCATCTTCTGGAACAAGTCAATAAAACGTGAACCATCAAACGCAAACAAACCATCAGGCCAAGAGAACATGAACACAGCAGACTCGGTCGCAGCCACAGCCTTAGCCGACGGCACACCAATCTGATTCGTCAACTGCACCAACTGAAACGTCGTCTCATCAAAACCAAGGATCGCAAAAATGGCCCGAGGTTTGAACACCAACAACTGGTCACCAAACGACACAATCGCTTTGATGCCACGGCCACCGCCAACAACATCGATGTAATCCAACTCACGCCAACACTCAGGATTACCCGGATGAGAAAACCGGACACGGTCCGGGTACGGCACAACCGAACCCGCCCCGTTCCCGTCATACGTATGAGCAACCCACAAACGATCCGCATGAACCGTCAAATGCTCAGAACGAGGACAATGAGAACCAGACGCACCCACATAATCGTCCTGCCAATCCGTCGCCCCAATACCCGAAGCAGTCAACAACGTCGCCGTTGGCGACGCACCAATACCATCCCAACGGAACGCATTGTTCGACTCACCCGCACACCCATAAATATATGAAGTACCAGAATTAGACCACGCACCAAACTCGGCACCATCAACAGCGTCCGTTATCACACCCAAATCAGCGAACGTGTCAGTCTTAGTCCAAAACACCTTGTTGTTCGCAGCAACAAACAACTGGCGGCTATTACCATCCCAAGCGAACACCCGATGAGGATCAAACGACCCGGAAACAATCGACCCAATAGCCGACGTGTTGTAATCCCTGACACCGTTCCGCTGCGAAAACCCGCCACGCGGATCGATATCAACATTCAACAAATCAGGTGACTCATTATCAGCCAACTGGAAAGCATCAGCACGATAATTCAGACCACCAGTGAAGTCCTGAACCTGAAGCGTTTCCAGCCGTGCCATCAGAAGTACACCGGGGACTGCCAGCCATTAGACGACTCATGGAACCGTCCACCCGAGTACACCAAAGGACGATGCGACGACACCCGCAAAATATCCGAAGCAGCCAACCGGACAGCCTCATCAAACGAATCCCGATAGAACCGAGCCAACTGGACATCTTCCTGCAACTGGTACAACTGGGCAACCGCGTAATACACCAACGACTGATGCAAACGATCATCAGCATCAACCTGAGTTGCATCGTTCGCAGTCCAATCCGTTGGCTTGCGGAAACCCCGCAACGCCAACGTGTACGCAGCATCAGGAGTAGGCCAGATGTACAGTTTCTGTTCCCACACCGAGAAATGCATCGGACGGCCAACAGTGTCCTGAGTGCCCAACCAGAACGCCTCAGCATCCGCATGGTCAACCAACGTCAACCGGATACCGCCAATGGACCCTTCCACAACAGAAGTGATCTCACGAA
>Ga0070752_1000507_pt1 | contig 31775 bp, 43 predicted proteins | sample VirMetDEL_Aug_30_FD_77440 | JGI IMG/M metagenome (GOLD analysis project Ga0070752, IMG submission 77440) | Aqueous microbial communities from the Delaware River and Bay under freshwater to marine salinity gradient to study organic matter... | ecosystem: Environmental > Aquatic > Marine > Coastal...
CCAGATGGACTTCCTATCTACAGGTTTTAAAACTAGGGATAATGGATCTGAGGTTCATTTAAACAACTCTGGAGCCACTTATATCTACGGAGCCTTCGGCATCCAGCCATTAACAGACGGTGCGATCAACCAAGGTAGGGCAAAGTAATATGAGTATAGACCAAGTAAGCGCAGCTATCGGTGAACTTAAAGCAGAAGCTACGGCATCTAAGAACCAACGTGCAGCCCTGTTCGATCAAGTCGGTGACATTAAAAAGATGGTGGCTGATCTAACTGTTGTCATCCAGACTAACATCACTAAGGATGATATAAAGATAGCTGAGATAGAAAAGGATGTTAAGTCACATGGGTCAGCTATAGGGGACTTAAAGAAGTTTAAACAACGTATGCTGATTGGCATTGCTGCTATTGGTGGTACTGGTGGTATAGTCGGTGCCTTAACAACTGGATTAGCTAATAAGTTAGGATTAGGTTAGATGTTAACACTTACCTACACGTTAAAGAAAAAGGAGCACACTAATGCCTAAGCTAACACTCTTAGATATGACACAGCGTATCCTTAGTAGTATGGATAGTGATGCTGTTGACTCCTTTTCAGATACCGTAGAGTCTGAACAAGTTGCCTACATTATTAGAGATACTTACTATGATCTAATAAACAACATTGAGATACCAGAGCATCGTAAGTTAGTGCCTCTGACAGCTCTAGCTGATACAACTAAACCTTCAACTATGAAAGTACCTGAGAATATCAGACGTATAGATGAAGTCAGGTACGATACTATACTTACAGGTGACTCTATTAAGGCATACGAAGTAGTATCTTGGGTAGAGCCTTATCAGTTCTTATCAGATACTCTATCTCGTCAGTCTACAGACTCAACTGTTGTTACTGTTACTGTTGATAATGGTAAAGTATTTATCTACAATAACAAAGCACCTACTTACTATACTAGCTTTGATGATGAGTTCTTAATCTTTGACTCTTATGATAGTGCAGTAGATGATACACTACAAGCAAGTAAGTTTATAGTATGGGGTCTTGAAGAACCAACCTTTACTATGTCAAATACCTTTGTACCTGATATAGATGTAAACTTATTTCCTCTATTACTTAATGAGTCTAAGTCTACAGCGCATGTAGAACTTAATCAACAAGCAAATCCTAAGGCAGAGCAACAAGCCTTAAGACAAAAGATACGATGGCAGTCTGACAAACACAAAGTATCTGAAGCAAGGAATAACTCTTATGGAAGGACCGACTATGGACGTAGCAGTAGACGCAAACGATAGTAATGTTATTAATGTAAGTGAGTTACAATGGGAAACAGCTAAAGGACATAAGTTACAAGTAATAAAAACTAATCCTTATGGGTTTCTAAAGTTTCAATGGGCTGGTGGAGGCCCTCTACCTAAACAACTAAGCGGTAACTATACTAATGAAAGGGATATGAGAGCAGCTGGCGATAAGTACATTGCTTTTAAAGTAGAAGATCAAACACGTGGTATGGATATTTTAAAGAATGCCAAGAAATCAAAGTCTAAAAGTATATAACACGTTTGTAGCTGGTTTAGTTACTGAAGCAACCCCACTGACGTTCCCTGAGAACGCAGTGTTAGGTGCAGACAACTGTGTCTTTGATAAGAAAGGGGACATACGTAGAAGGCTGGGCCTAGACTATGAAGCTTCTGCTGCTTTAACTAACCTTGACGTAGTAGAAGCTACATGGGAAACTCAAGCAGTAGGCTCTTGGGTCTGGGAAGAAGTAGGAGGTGACGGTACGTTACACTTCCTTGTTGTACAGATTGATGCTACCCTACACTTCTATGACTTAAGTACTCAACCTATCTCAGATAACAAGAAAGGTTTTACTGTAAACTTAGCAAGCTTTGCAGCTCCTGCTGCTACTGATGTAGGCTCTGAGTTGATTGATGTAGCCTTTGGTAAAGGTTATTTGTTTGTCGTATCTAGTAAACTAAAACCATTCTATATTGAGTACACTCCAACAGGTTCTGGTTCAATCGTTAACACTGAGATAGGTGTCTTAGTAAGAGACTTTGATGGTGTAGAAGACAGTCTAGACATTGATGAAGAACCTACTTCTTTAACTGATGCACATAACTACAACTTAAAGAACCAAGGGTGGATCAGTTCAGGAGGTGGAGTAGCTAATCCTATTACTACTTACTTCAGTAGTCAAAGTAAATACCCCGGTAACAACAAACAGTGGTGGGTAGCTAAAGACGCTAGTGATAACTTCGACCCTTCTGAGCTAACTAAAATCTTCTTTGGTAATACGAGAGCACCACGTGGTCACTTTATCTTAGACCCCTTTAACAAAGACCGTACAACAATCTCTGGTGTATCTAACATTGTAGCTGAGACAGTAACTACACGGCCTGAAGCAGTTGCTTTCTTTGCTGGTAGAGCATGGTATGGTGGCCCTACTTCAAGTACTCTAGCTGGTACAGTTTACTTTAGTCAGATCATTGAGAACGATACTAACATAGGTAGGTGCTACCAAGAAGCTGATCCTACATCAGAAGAGATCAGCGACTTGATTGACACAGACGGAGGTGTCATAGTTATTCCACAGGCAGGGAACATCCTGTCTATGAGAGTCACTGGTGAGTCACTCCTAGTCTTTGCTGTTAACGGTGTATGGGCTATCTCAGGCTCTGGTGCTGGCTTCTCACCTACTGACTACACAGTGACAAGCATTGGTGATGCTGGCCTACTAGGAAAACGTAGCATCGTAGACGTAGAAGGCACACCCCTGTGGTGGAGTGAACGAGGTATCTTCTCTATTGGTCGTAACGAAGTAACTGACCGTATTGAAGCTAAGTCTGTATCTGAACAAACTATTCAAACGTATTACGATGACACTATTCCTAACGTATCTAAAACATCCTGCCAAGGTTCTTATGATCCAGTATCTAAGAAGGTTACATGGCTGTGGAATGCAGCAGGAAACACAGGCAGTTACCAATACAAGTACGACAAAGCTTTAGTGTTTGATACAAACATAGGAGGCTTTTATCCGTTCTCCTTTGGTAGCCTAGCTTCAAATACTCCATATGCTTTTGGTGTCTTTGTACTCCCTACTGTATCTAAGACTTCTCAGACTAACCAAATCATTCAAACAAGTACAGGTAACAATGTTATTCAAACGAGTACAGGTAACAATGTAGTAGCTGACGTTGAAGTGCTTCGTAGTGCTACTAATACTACAGCTTTTGTAATTGCTAAACCAGACGGTACAGTCTCTGAGTTCACCTTTGGACAGCTAAACAACGATACCTTTTATGACTGGGCTACAGTAGATGGAACTGGTGTAGATGCACCTAGTTTCTTTGAGACTGGATATTTATTGGAAGGTAATGTAACTAATGCTAGACAAGCCCCTCATGTTATGGTATACTGTAAGCGTACAGAGACAGGTTACCAAAGTGATGGAGGAAGTGGTTTCAATGTTTTAAATCCTAGTAGTTGCTTTATGCAAGCTCGTTGGGACTTCTCAGACAATAGCAACTCTGGTAAGTTTAGTACGAGACAGCAAGTGTATAGGATACTAAAGACATACAACCCTACTCCTGCTGCTTTAGATTTTAACTCAGGGTATCCTGTAACAGTGACACGTAACAAAGTAAGAGGTACTGGTAAAGCATTGCACCTGTACTTTGACAGTCAGGCAGGGTTTGATTTTGATATGTTTGGCTGGGCTATTCAGTTCGCTGACAATGTAAGGGTATAGAGGAAGTACGATATGAATTTCTTTAGTGGTCTTTTAGGTGTTTTAGGTATTGGTGCAGCTGTTCTTGGAACAGTAGCTGGTTTTCTTAAATCATCTGATGCAGCTGACAACCTTGAAAAGGCAAGTAAAGCACGTGAACGTGCTGAAACTATAGCAGCTAAGAGAGCTGACTTAACTGCACGAAGACAAAAGATTCAACAGATTCGTCAAGCACGTATTAAAAAGGGTGCAGCTATTTCTAGAGCGCAAACTTCGGGGGCTTTAAATAGGGGGTCTTCTGTGTACGGAGGAATAGGGTCTATTCAATCACAGGCAGGAGGAAACCTATCTTTTTTAAATAAAGCAACAAACTTAAACCTTCAAGCTAGAGCGCAACTTTCTCAATCTACGTTGTTTTCTAACCAAGCTCAACAAGACGCAAATACAGCATCTATCTTCAGAGGAGTTGGCTCTCTTGGAGGCACTATCTTTAGTAATAGAAGTGATATCGTTAAAGTAACACAACAGGTATTTAGCTAATATGCTTACAGAAATAGAAGCACCACCTCCCCCTCTTCTTTCTAATTTAGATGAGCAACCTTCACCTATTCCTGAAGACGAAGCTATGCAGATTGCTGAGATGTCAGCAATAACAGATAGGAACCTTAATGGAGAAAACGCTCTACCTCCTGAACACTGGTTACAAAGAGCTTTAGAGGGTAAAGAAACTGATATTAGGCAGTACTTAGCTGATACTAAAATTAATAAAGACATTGATAGTTTTGTTGAAGGAGAGACAACAGAGCCTACAGCAGAGCCAGCGATACAGGTTCAAGTACTCAATGATCTTACTTCTAGGAGTAGTTCTGAAGAAGGTCGAAGTATCTTAGAAAGAGAAACAGCTAAAGCTTTAATTAATAAAAGTATGTTTAGTGATGTACGGAGTTCTGTTATAGATAGTGAAGAACTAACTGATGAGGATTTAGCTAAACTAACTGATCCAGTAGGAAGACAAGAAAGTTTAACTGCTGCTTTACTTCTACTTAACAGTGAGAAGGGTAGATACGCACGTGAGTTTGGGGAAGCAGGAGTAGGTGAAACAATTTCAGAAGTTTTCACACTTTTTCTTCCTTATATAGATACTCTTAACCAATGGCTTAACGGTGAGCGTAAATTTGAAACATTAGGCAACGCACTACGTAGAGAGTCTGATGATATCTTTTATAATATTGATCCTGTAGCTAAAGTTGAAGAAATTATTAAGAAACTAGATGAGTCAGACTTGCCTAACCTCCTTAAGTTAGATACACTAGCAAATAAAACTATAATGGATGATGAAGCTACTGTTCGTTCTTTGTTTGAATTAATAGATATAGCAGGAACTGGTCAAACTCTTAGAGCGTTAACTAAAATAAAACGTATTAACAGACTAAGTACAGTTACTAAAGACCCTGATGCAGCCGCTGAAAGAACAACTGAAATTGTAGAAAAGTCCTCTTATTCTGATAAACCTCTTAATAAAACAGAAACAGACGAACTTCTTGAAAGTGTTATTCCCTCTTCAAGTAACAGTTTTGTTAATGGTACATCTGGTAAATCAGCTAGAGCTTTAGAAAAACACGCAGCTGAGTTAGAAGCTATTAAGACTGTCAAAGGACAGAATTTCTTGTCAGATGAAGAACGTATTGAAGCTATTAAAGAAATCAGAGAAGACTTAATTTCTAGACTCCCTAAAGATAGTTTAGTAGACGTAGGTACTTTTGATACAGATATTAACCGTGTAACTTTTAAGTTTGGCACAGGTGACGAAGGCTTAAAAGGTTTTGCATCAGAAGAAGCAGCTAAAGCAGGGGCTTTACGTTTAGGCTTACAAGAAGGTTTCTATGATATTACTAAAGACGGAGTGTACTACGTCACTTCTAAGTTTGATGTAACTCCTTATAAAGAGGGAGGAAAGTCTATTCTTAAGGGTTTTTCTGAGATAGACGGTGAGTTTCATATTAACTTTGTACCTCAGTACTTACTAGGTAACCGAGTAAACTTACGTTGGAATGAACGTGTTTCACGTGGTGGTATTGTTGGAGTTAATGCTTCAGCTAAACTGAATGAAGTATTTAAAAATACTACAAAGATGTACACTAAACTAGGAGCTAACAGTAGGCAAGCTATTGATGAAGTAATGTCACATACTCAACGTAACAATGAAGGACGTTGGTTGTCTATGGATTCTTTTGAAGATTGGTTTCAAACTAATAAACAAAGAACAGCAACAGATGATGAAGTTACTGCATACGGTTCTCTTATACAACTTCATCAAGCTGACGAGTACATCTCTAACTACGCGCTACGTCAAGAGTTTATTCAACGAGGGTTTCAAGAGTACGGGATCATGGGTGTTATAGATGAACCTAGAATAGCTAAGGAACTTACTTCATTTGACCGTAAAAATACTAAGAACGTAGCTATCTTTGACGCTACTAACGGTAAACTTTACCCTAAAGGAGAAACTGCTGGAGTCATTTTAAAGAAGATGGAAGAAAATGATAACCTTGTTCTTGTTAAGTTTTTAGATGAGGTTAAGACTAAAGGTGGTGATAAAACTCAGTACGTTTTAGTAGACAAACGAGGTGTGTCTAAGAAAGCTATTCGCTCTAGAGTGTTAAATCATTTTAATGGCCCTCATAGAGAATACGATAGCCCTCACTTTATGAAACAAGCTGTAACTGACTCTGAAGGCACGTTAACAGATGTTCGTACACACTTTAATGTAGGAAGTAGAGATGAAGGTATTAAGTTAGCTGATGAATATAATGAAGCTCTTGAAGCGTTTAAGGTAGCTGAAAAAGCTGAAGACGCTGGTGGAGCTACATCAGCTAATATTATATCTAAAGCTACAATTATAATTAATAAGAATACTCCGTATGCCAGTTATGATGAGATGAAAGAAGCTATTGCAAAGGGTAAACTTAGTCGTACTCCCTTTGAAGTGTGGCGAGATAAAGGTGATGCACCCCTTAATGATGTAACAAAATACAACTCAACTAACAAAGACTCTATTAACCCTGAAGCTTTAGATATTGATGAGGATATGGTAAACTTTTCAGCACGTGCGAGGCAGTATATAGACCAAGGACGTTTGTACTACTCAGCACGTGGGGATCACCTTAAAGACCCTTACGGTAAGTTAGCAAAAGTAGCTGGGCATAATGAAATCTTAGAAAACTCCATTAAACATATTATTAATACCCGTTCTTTTGGAGAGTTTAAGTCCCGTAATACTCAAGAGTGGGTTCAAACTTACAAACAGTATCTTCAAGATGGTGATTTAGCACGACCTGATTGGTGGTTTTTTACACATGGTAAGTTTAAAACGGATGGAGTACCTTCAGGAGCACTTGCTCAAGCTGAAAGAACACGCACTGGTCTAAAACGTATACTTCATGCACGTTCTGACATGGCTAAAGACATTGAGAATTATAAGTATAAACTACATGAGTATACACTATCTAATAAAGGTTCATTAAAAGGACTTGGATCAGAAACTTTAGAAAAAGCACTGGATAACAACTGGATTGATGGCCTTCGTGGTATTACGTTTAAGTTATTTCTAGGTTTAGGGGATATATCACAGGTAATTGTCCAAACTTCTATGATACCTGTTGCTGCTGCTGTAGCAGGAAGGCAAGGAGTACAAGCTTTAGCAATGTTACCTCTTTTACGTATGTCAGAGTGGATGTCAAACCCTAAAGCTCTTGAGTTCTTAGCTGCTAAAGCGTCTAAGATAGGTTCACCACTTGGAGTAAACTCTATTGAACCACGGCAAGTGCGTGAATTGATGGAAGACATACGAGATAGTGGAGCACATGTAGTAAACGGTACACAGGCTGAACTTGACAGTCCTTTTGATGGTAATAGAGTATTCGGTCCTTCTGCTTTAGGAAGGTTAGGGGAGTACAGTGATAAAGCTTTAGATGCTGGTCTTGTTTTCTTTAAAGAAGGTGAGAAACTTAATCAAATGGCTGGTTTTACTATGGCTTGGTTAGAGCATTACACTAAAACAGGTAAGCGTCCAGTAGGGGATGCCTTAGAAGCTGTCCTATCACGTGCAGAAATCTTTGCAGGAAACATGAAATCTTCTAGTAGAGCAGCATACCAAAGCGGCCCTGCTTCTATTCCTATGCAGTTTGCTGCTCACCCTATTAGAGTAGCTGAGCAAATACTATTTAAACAAGCAGATGGGTTAACTGGAGCAGAAAGACTTAGATTTGGAACTTCTATTGCTGTCTTGTACGGTACAGCTGGGTTAGGTATCGACTCTCTTATAGAAGGAGTTGTTGAGAAATATGAAGAAGTTAATGAAGTAAAAGTAGATGGACCAACAAGGAAAATTATAGCTAATGGTGTAATCGGAGGTCTTTTTGAAGGTACTGATATAGGACGTATGCAACCTTTACGGGATAATATTATTAGTGAAATCTTAACTAACTTTGAAGACCTTAAGTTAACTGACTTTGGAGGCCCTTCAGGAAGTCTTGTAGGTGATTGGATGGAAACAGTAGGAGGCTCCCTGTTATTACGGGGCCTTGCTGAAGGTACTTTATCTCCTAGTGGTATTGTTAGTGAAAGTGGTGAGTTATTAAAAGAAATCTTTTTGTCTTTACCCGCTCCTAGTAGGTATGATAGGGCTTGGTCAATGCATTTATATAACGCTAATATTAATAAGTCTGGAAAACTTTTAGAAATGAAAGAGTATACCACTTTAGAGAAAACTTTAACAGCTGCTGGGTTTCCTCCTATACATAGTGACGAAGTATATAAAGCTACCTTAGATATGAAAGATATAAAACGTGGGATTAAAACTCATGTAACTTTTAACAAAGATATTTTACTAAAAGCCATTCTTACGAATGACAAAGATACAGCAAAAGCTTTATACACTCGTATATCAGCTATGACAGCTACATATCAGAACCAGAAACCTCATGTATACAGAGAGTACACTAGACAAATGGCATCTATGCTTAAATCTATTAACAAACAAGCAACAAAAGAAAACTTAAAAAGACTTTATAACTTCTTTAGTACTGAGTATGTTAATACAAAAGTGAGAGGAAACTAATATGGCTACTCGTACAGGAAGTGGATTTACTGACTTTGTATCAAGCGATATACAGTCTAAAGAACAAGTTGTAATGAGTGGGTCAGGGACCACAGCTAATCGGGCTTTTGTGGGTCAAGCAATAAGTGAATTAGGTAAAATAGGTGGTAAGGTTTTTGAAGCTACAGCTGAAGGGTTTGAAGATGATATTGTACGTGAGCTACAAGTTGCTCGTAATGAAGCTTATGATGAGTTTCAAACTACTAAAAAACGTGTTGACTCTGCTAAGGCTCAAGGTAAATTAAGTACGTCATCTTACTCTACAATTCTACGTAGGAAAGTTATAGAGATTGAAAACAAGTACCCCGGTTTTTCTTCTGAGGTAGAGGATGCTAAGAGAGTTATGGGGATTACCCCTACTTCTGATCTTATTAAGAATGAAGCTAATGCGACTGTAAAACTACAAGAACGTCTTTATTCTCAGGCAAATGAACATAATACCCTTATAATGGATGCGAGTGGTTCAATAGATTGGGAAAAAACTGGATTATTAACGTCTAAAGTAAGTGTTCGTAAAGCTGAACGAGCTATAATAGAGGCTGAAGTAATTAGTGAAGGAGGTGTTGTTACCGGACACTCAACAGCTTACCTTTCTAATAGAGATACACTTTTTAGAGGTATTTCTGACGATGCTTTAGCTTTACGTACCGCTATAGCTCCTGCTATTGATAGTATGCGGCAAGGTATTATTACTACAGAAGGTTATACTGAAGTTCATCGACTTATGGATGAGTGGCAAGCAGGACAGGTAGCTTCACTTGCAGCTAAGTTCCCTTCTAAAGCAGATAGAGAGGAAGCTACAGCTTATATGTTAAGTCATGTAGAAATTTATCGTGAAATAGTTAGTGGAAGTAAAACGCCCCAAGGATTAAGTAAAAACCTTGAGACTGTTAATAAAATGGTAGAGAGTAATAACCTTCTTAGTTTTAGAGACAAGTTACCTTCGTTAGCCCGTATAAGAGATTTAGTAGGGCCAAGAGGTTTAGCTGATTTTATGAACCCCGGCTTACTAAAGTCTATGAGTACTGGTGAGTTTGATACAATAGCTCAAGCTTTGAGTGCTTGGATTGGTGTTAATGAAGAGCCTTCTAGTTCAACAGATGAAACTGTAGACCTTGCAGTAAAAGCTTCTTTAACTACATTAGACGAACTCCTTAAGAACCAACAACCTGACGAAACCAATCATAAAACTTTTAAAGCTTCTATAGTTCCAATAGCTGTAGCACACGCACGTGGTAGGTTAGAAGCTAAAGATTATGATATCTTACGGAAACGAATTTCTAGTCCTGTATTTGATTCGTACTTAGCTAAGTTACCAGAAAAAGAAAGAGCTGCTGTAGGTGCAACAGCTTTTGATGTGTTTAACGGATCAGCTACCCAACACCTTAGTCAGTTTGAAAACCATCCTAACTTTGAAGGAGTCGTATACCAAGACGATAAACTAATCCCTAAGTTTGGTAAGTCTAGTAATAATTATGCTGGTATTGTAATAAATCAAGAGACAGAAAAGTTAAACAATTTCTTTGATAAGATGGTCCACTACTATCAATACAAAGAACATGGGTTAGATACTAGAGCTTCTCGCCATATGTTAGGTGAAGAGTTTTCTGAAAACTTTAGTATCAATCCTAAACCTATAAGTAAGAGTTTTAGACAAAGAGTTGAAAAGTCATTACAAGTAGGTAACAAAAACAATACTGAACGGTATTCAAAAGCTGCTAAAAGTCTATCACGTGTACTTGATTACACTTTAAGAAATGTAGAAAAGGACTCTAACTAGTATGAAACAACTTCAAGAACCAACAGTAGACTTTGAAAAGTACGAAAAAGTAGGGATTAACCACCCTGTTCACGGTATGTTAGAGTTTGATGTACCTATAGGTATGTCTGATGAAGAAGTTTTTGAAGAGTTTGACAAGGTAGATATAGACCTAATGTTAGGTCTGGAGCAATCAAATGAAACAGAAGTAGGAGAGACACAAGTGGAAAAGCTCAAGGAGTTTGAAAACTCTGCTGGAGCAGGACGTAGAGATAATAAATGGTATGGTCATGAGTCCTTAGAAGGAGGTACACATACTATTGCGTATGGTCACAAGCTTACACCTGAAGAAGCTAAGTCAGGCTTCATTAGTATTAATGGAGAGCTTGTAGATCACCGTCAAGGTCTGTCACAAGACCATGCTGAAGCAGTCCTGAAAGCAGATACACAGTGGGCGCAGACACATGCTTCTGCTTCACTGAAGAAGATTGGCATGGAGGATGATGAAGGCAAGCTACAAGCTATTACATCCTTAATCTACAACGTAGGCTCAGGCTCATGGGGTAGTAGTAAAGCTAAGAAGTTCCTTGAAGCTGGTAACATTGAAGACTTTATGCACGAAGCGTTCTCTGAAGAAGCTGGCTTCGTTAACATCAACGGTGAGTACTCTAGGGGCCTTGCCCGTAGACGCAAAGAAGAGGCTGGGTTGTTTGCCCAAGCAAATATAAACGAGGGGAGTCCTTTCAGTAAGATGATTAGTGAAGTACTCAACACTATCAATCCTATCAGTACAGCGCAAGCTGCTGATGCTACGAAGGGCCTCCCCCTACCTACACAGGATGAAGCAGATGCAGCTACGGCTCCTGCCGAGCCATCCTCTAAGTTTGGTACACCACCACGTAAGCCTGAACAAGATAGTGGCTTTCCTACACCACCACGTAAGCCTCCTATCATTAAAAGTAGTGCAGCTCCTACCAGTAAAGAAGAAGTAGATGAGGTAGTTACTCACTTTATACCAGCTGAATATCGTATGTTTGCATCAGACATCTTAGGGATCAGTGATGAAAACCTAGGTAAGTCGTATTTCTCTAAAGGTGAGCAAGCTGCACATAAGAATATTATAGGTAGAGCGATCAAGAGGACTATGTTGGCTCAAGGCGACGATACTAAACAAGGCCGAGTAGATTATGACACTGACTACCAAAAAGGACAGAGTGGTGTGTCAAGTGGTTCATGGCAGATATTTGGTAACGATGAGGACTCTATTCAAAAAACCTTAGGGGATATGAAGTGGGTCATTAATGATGAGGGTCGTGTTATTGTAACAGATACGTATGACTTCAATGATGCATTACCTGAAAGTGCTACCCTAGCTGAGAGACTCCTCCATGTCTCTAAGTGGGCGGGTAAGACTGCTACAGGGGATACAGCTTTGTACGGTTTCCTTCGTAACGGAGTAGCTAGAGCTTTTGGGTCACGCCCCGGTCAAGGTTCAAACTTTTCTTTCGACTTAGGACCAGTATCAGAGCTACTAAAACTATAAGGTTCTCAATAGGCCAGATGATACAGAATACCCACACGTTAATTTCTTTGTATGTCATGTCAAAGAATGGTGCTAACCAAATAAGAAAAGTAACACATAAATCAAAAACAGTATTAATCATAACAACTCCTAATTAAATGTAAACCTTATACACAGTATACACTAGAACTTAAGACCTGTCAACCCTAACCAACCAACCAAGGAGAGAAGACTATGTTAATGAAAAAGAACGGAATGAAGAAGAAACCAGAAGACAAAGCTAAAGCTAAAGTTAAAGCTAAGGCTAAGAAGAAACCTATGATGAAGAAAAAGTCAAGTTACTAATGGCTATCGAAAGAGCAGGGGAGAAATTCTCTGGGTACAACAAACCTAAGAACTCTAGAAAAGGAGGGAAGAAGTTTGCTGTCTTAGCTAAAGATAAAGGTAAAGTCAAACTCATAAGGTTTGGCGATGCCAACATGACTATCAAGAAGGACCAGCCTAAACGCAAGAAGAGCTTTAGAGCGCGTCATAAGTGTGACACCAATCCACCTAGTAAACTTACTGCTAGGTACTGGAGTTGTAAGAAATGGTAGAAATAAAAGAGAAGAAGTAACATGGCAAAAGATAAAACACATTACTTAAAAAGTGGGGCAGTGTACACAGGCCCTACTCATAAGACAAATGGTAATCTAATGACAGGAGAAAAGCATACAAAGAATAGTAAGATGCTTTCTCACACTAAACCTAAGAAAAAGAAAAAGTAATGGCAGCTAAGAAAACTACTGGCAAGAAAGATGCTTGTTATACTAAAGTAAAGTCACGGTATACTAAGTGGCCTTCTGCTTACGCATCAGGTGCATTAGTGAAGTGCCGTAAAGTTGGTGCTAAAAACTGGGGAAACAAAAGTGGCAGCAAAAAGAAAAAGTGATAGCTTAAACAAATGGTTCTCTCGTAATAAAGGTAAGGGCTGGATAGATTGTAAAACAGGCAAGCCTTGTGGTCGTAAGTCTGCTACTAAATCTAAACGTCCTTACCCTGCTTGCAGACCTACCAAAGCACAGTGTACCTCTGCTTCTAAAAAGAAGAAAGGTTCTGCAAGGATTAGTTGGAAAAAGTAAGGAGAGTACCATGATACCATTCATAGGTCCAATCATCTCAGGCATCTTTGGTGTAGGTAAACAGTACCTATCTAACAAGGCTGAGAAGGCTCAAGCTAAGCATGAACGAGAAGTCACCATCATTAAAGGTGACCAAGCTTGGGATGAGATACAAGCAAAGAACTCAGGAGAGTCTTGGAAAGATGAGTACCTCACCGTCATCCTGACTAGTCCATTCGTAGCTATGTTTCTAGCTGCCGTGTTGGATAAACCAGAGATGGTGATGAGGATCAGTGATGCCTTTATAATACTAAAGAATGACGTACCAGACGAGTACTGGATGCTACTCAGTGTTGTTGTTGCTGCTTCCTTTGGTATGAAGAAGGTTGTCGATGTTGTTAAAGGTATACGTGGTGGTAAGTAGACTTAACACTCACATAACTTTGAGTTCTTTAAGTCATTCTTCACACGCTCTAGGTAGATAGCACCATCAAGTAACTCTTCAATGGCGTGATCAATCCACTGAGTTGTACTGACATCAGTACGCATCATAGTCTTACCGTACTTCTTAATACCTTCTGCACTCCGATCTGCCATACGTTTCATTACGATAGCTACGATTGGGTCTGGTTCATTCATTGTCATATCATTCCATTTCATTCTGTTGTTCCTTACTTGTAGAATAAGTGCTTACCTATCTGGCCCATGTACTCAAGAGTACCAGACCAGTAAGGGTTGACGTAGTTAGCATGGTAGTGAGTAGCCTCGTCTAAGCGAGCTACTACTGCACCATCTAATGCTAACCTAGCTACTGTGTACGCTGTCTCTTTAGCTTTAACATCCTTCATAAGCTCATGCTTACCGTCACACCAATAAGAAAATATACACCGTTTGTCATGTACAGTCAAGCATATATCTTTTGTTGTACGATTAAGAACTACATTAGCTATTGCTATCTGTCCTATAAAAGGCTCACCTCTCCCTTCAAAGTATACCGCCTCAGCTAAACAATCTTGTTCAGTCTGTACAGGTGCCGCCCAAGCCCCTAGTGTTGCTAGTGATATAAAGGCCCACACAAGTACTATTAATGCAAACACTCGTTTCATTTACATGGTTCCCCTACAGTTACGTTAGCATTTCCAGCATCATCTATCTGTTGTAGATACATCTTGTCACCCTTGTTTAGATTGTACAGTAGTAACATAGCTCTGCTACCCTCAGGTGAAGGGTTCTGCTCTACCCTGTGACACCCTGCCCACACTAAAGTTCCTGTCTCGTACTTAGGTGTGATGCCGCAACCAGCTAACACCACACCCATAACCATAACTAATACTAATCGCATCTTAACCGCACTCCTTGTTACCTGTTGCTGGATCAATGAAACAAGCTGCTCCCTCTATTGGTTCCTCTAGTGGCTCTACCTTATTCAGTATCCCATATCTTTTACCAGCAAGCCTAAAGGTTGTACAGCCTTTAAGCTTACCCTTCCATGCCTTCATATAGATATCTTTAAACTCATCAAAGGTTACCTTGTCTGATACATTGATCGTCTTAGACACAGCACTGTCAACGAATGGTTGCACAGCTATCTGCATATCTAAGTGATCATCAGTAGACAGATCGTCTGCCTCTACATTCCTAAGGCCATACGTATTGTATACATAATCCTTGAGCGGAACGATGATAGGGCCTTGTTCTGTTTGGACAGTTCGGTCCAGTTGGTTGCTGAATACAGGCTCCACCCCGCTACTAATGTTATCAGCAGTGAAACTAATAGTACCAGTAGGGGCGATAGAGGTGAGGTGACTATTTCTGATACCATATCTTTTAATTAAATCCTGTATGTCTAGTGGTAGTCGTTGGATAAACTTACTATCGTGATACTCTTCTGTATACAAAGGGAACGGTCCCTTTTCTTTAGCAAGGATAGCAGAGGTTTCGTAAGTACCACACATCAGTGTCTTAGTTATCTTACGAGTAACTCTAACAGCCTCAGGAGAACCATACTTAATACCTAGAAGAGTAAGTACATTAGCTAATCCTGTGATACCTAGTCCCATACGCCGCTTAGCTTTAGCTTCTTTCTCTTGTGCTACTAAAGGGTACTGAGTCCTATCAATAACATTATCCATAGCTCGTACAACATTAGGTATGTCCATCTTAAACTGTTGGTAGTCAAAAGAGTAGTAGTCTTTATGTTGATTACTACGATACATATACTTAACTAAGTTAAAGCTACCTAACAAACATGCACCGTATGGAGGCAGAGGCTGCTCACCACATGGGTTAGTTGCTTCAATAGTCTCAGCGTATTGTAGGTTGTTGTCATCATTGATACGATCAAGGAACAACACCCCCGGCTCAGCCCAGTCCCAGTTGTTACGCATGATCTCATCCCATAGTGCAGCTGCATCTACAGATTGGTACACACGCCCCTCAAACTCTAGGTTAAACATCTTCTTCTTAGCTACACAGTCCATGAACTCATCAGTCACACCAACAGAGACATTGAAGTTAGTGAGGGTAGTTGAGTCTTTCTTAGCACGTATGAACTCTTCAATGTCAGGATGATCAACACGTAACACTGCCATCATAGCACCACGCCTGTGTCCTGCACTTACTATCGTGTTACATACGCTATCAAAGATAGCCATAAATGAAACAGGGCCACTAGCGGAACTATCCAGACTAACGATGCGGTCATTACGAGGACGTATCCGACTAAAGTCAAAGCCAATCCCACCTCCTCGACGCATTGTCTCAGCGGCTTCCTTAGCCTTGTCCATGATGCTGTCCATGCTGTCCCTAATTGTGCCACTAACGAAGCAGTTGTACGCTGTGACATTCTTTGGTGACCCCATTGCTGCCTGTACTCTACCAGCTGGCATGTACCGTTGGTTAAGTAAGATTTTCTTAAAGGCACTACGATGTTCATCATCGTCAGACATAGCTCCTGCCTGTCTTGCACATGCCTCATTGAATGACTCATTAGGTAGTCGATACTTCTGTGCATGTAAGTCATCACATGCTTGTATCTGTGGTCCGTAGCTGTTGTGTCCTATATTACTCATTGTTATTTCCAATTCCATCCATATCTTTTTTAAACTGTACTAACACTTGGTGTACTAAACTATTGTAAGGGTACTTATTTATTAACTCTTGTAACTTAACACTTGTAGTAATTAACTTATATTCTAAAGCTTTTAAGTTACTTGTACTCATGTTGGTATCTCTTTCATTAAATGAATTACATCCATCCAGTACAAAGGAGGAATAGACATCTCATGTCCTCCTCCCCATACCCACTTATTGTATTCGTAGTACACTGTGGCTACATTCCCTGCACCTACATAAGCCAGTACAGTACGTGCATTTTGAGGTGGGGTACCTCCCGGCATCCATAAAGTCATGTGATCAAGTCTTCAAGATCAGGAGCTTTATAGTTCGGTCCTTTAGTGACCTTCCCGTAGCTATTGAGTACCGGATTACCTTCATCGTCAAGCTTAGACATATTACTACTATGCACCCTGTTGAAAGCAGGAGTAAAACTCCCAGCAATGGCGCTGAAACTAATAATAGTCCCTGATAAAACATATTGTAAGTCACAAAGTTCCTTCAGTAGGTCAGCCCACTGCCCCCTTTCAATCGGTTTACCGTGTGTTAAAGTCATTTCAATCTTGTTAAGCTCGTCACATACTTCTTTACATTCTTCTATTAATAGTTTCTCACGTAGCTGTACAAGACTAGCACGTGGTTGGACACCTACGTCAGTCTTTGTAGCCTTGTGAAACTCTGCAACTTTATCTTCTCTTGTGATCGTCTTCATTGTGTATACCATTCTAATGTATCTTTGTAATGTTATCAAAAGGATGTTTAGTTTTAACCTCAGTTAAATAACAACTATCTAATAGTAGCTTAGCTGCTTCAGTAAGAAAGTAATGTTGTTCAGAAGTATTCTCCTCATCCATCTCTAAAACTAGTAAGCGTAGCTGTTCCATACGTCCTACTAGTATATCAGGTGGATAAAATGTTGCCATTGGATCATCTTCAAAGTTGTCCATCAGTTGTCCTCTTCTATGTCTTCATTAAAAAGGTAACTCAACTCATCAAACAATGTAATATTATTATACACTGTATCTAGAACAATGTCAAGCAACTCTTCTGTACTCATGTCAATTCGTTCAACAATTTCAGCTGCTGTGTACTTGTCTATCATTAACATACGTAACTCTTCTATATCTATCACATTATTTCTTCTTACCTCCGTACTCTTTCTTGATAGCTTTGATAGATACAAACTGTGGATCGTAGCACCCATCTTCAACGTGTCTCTTGATAACAACACCAGACCACCACAACCCTTCACTCTGAGCGTTGTTCCAGCCTGACTCATAGTCTTGGTAGACTCCACATACTAAGCCCATGATGCGTTCATTAGCTGCATTGGTATCAGTAGCAAAGTCTAAGGTGTGTGTATGTCCTGCTGTGGTAGACATATGTTGTTTACTTAACAAAGACTTAGCAGGATTTTCTCCACCTACAGGACGGCCCATAACACCGCTTGTAAAGAAATGACTATAAGCAATCCGGTCAACCACCACAGCTTTAAGGAACTCATGTACCTCCCATCCATATTTAGTGTATCCCAAGTCAGCCACACTAATAGTACCATCAAGGATAGGGTCGCTACTAACAGCTCTATTAATTCTATTCTCATGGTTACCCTCACACATTACAAAGCGAGGCTTCTTCTTTTTAGCCTTCTTGATAGGTTCAAACATACGCTCTTGTGCATCCAGTACAGAGTCAACATCTTTCTTGTACCGTCTACCTTCAAAGCCTTTAGTGCCTCTGTCGTAGGTACTAAGGCTAGGCATGTCAGCCATGTCACCTATGTTCACTACAACGTCAGGCTTAACGTCCATGATCAACTTACCTAGCCACTCAAATCTGTCATTGTTGTGGTCAGGGTGTGCGTGTGAGTCAGGGATAATCAGGTGTGTCTTACTCATCTATCCATCCTTTCGGGATCAGTTTATCTGCATACTGGAAGCCATGATTAGTACACCAGTCAGCGTACCTAGTCTTACTTCCCTTATACAATTTAGTCTTAGAGTTAGTGAAGACGAAACGTATATCGTAGTGAGGCTGTTGCTCTCTTACTAGTATATGCTTCTTACGATCTTCACTATCAAAGATACCTTTAGTCTCAATGATAATACCATTGGGCAGCACGAAGTCAGGTGTGTACGTATGGTACGACTCAGGTTTGGTATACTTAATCTTTACACTCTCATACTTAAAAGCTACTTTAAGTTGAGTTAGGTACTCAGCTACTTTCTTTTCTAAGCCACTACGATACGTACCTATAGCCCTTCTACGTCCTGTCCATTTAGCCATGTTACTCTATTATCTCCTGTACCTTAGGTTCTTTCTGTACCTCAGTTAACCACATTGGTCCATTACTGTACAAGAACAAACGCAAACCGTCACCATTGTTAGCGTCATCCCAACACGTAACCTTGTGTGGGCAATAGGAACAGTTAACACCAAGCTTCATGTTACCTGACTTACCCTCAGGCACAGCCTTGTGGCAACGTGGAGGTGGTGTATCTTTAGCTACTGCTTTCTTCATGTGATTGATACGTTCAACAGGATCAATACGATCTTCCTTAAGTACTGGCATATAGCACAGCTTACCTAAGACTTTATCCATGACAAGGAAGCCAGCTTCTTCACTGTTCTCCGCATGTGCATACGCACTAATCTGGGCCATGTACCCGAAGGCATCATTGTCTTTAAGAGTTCCTTCTTTAAATTTCTTAAAGCTAAATGCAGACGCACTCTTAATGTCAACCATAGCACCGTCGATCTTACAATCAATGTGACCTTTAATACCTCCAATCTGTACTTCAGCTTGTTCAAGTGTAACCTCATGCCCTGCCTCCTTAACAAGGTAGATTAATAAAGCTTCTATGATGTCACCAAATAGAAACTTAAGTCGTGTGTCAGGTGTTAACTTCTCTTGTGTATCGTTACCATTAACATCATACCATACTTGTCTGTCACCTTTACCTATGTTAGACATACGTAAATAGTTATCACGATTACGATTAGAAGGACTCAACTGTTTAAGTATAGCGTCCCGCATGTCCCATAAGAAAGAGTCAAGAGTATCAGGGTTAGGAACTACACCCTTATCCATAACTTCATAGATGTCCTTAACTACAGTGTCTATAGACTTACTCATCTTATGTTACCTTTCAATAAAGTATGTAGCACTACCACCTCTTCGCTACACCCAAGGACAATTACGTGGTCCGTTACTACCTTGGCCCAGTTAACAATTACTTACTCGTCTACAAACTCATCCATATCAAAGGGTGCATTGCTTGCTGAGGTATCCTCATCGTCACCGTCGATGTTTCCACCACCATCATCATCGTCTTTAGAGTAGGTGGTTACCTCAGTAACAACAATCTTATTAAGTCCTACACCCATACCGTACTTAGCCACGTTCTGATGGTTGTAAGGTTGGATGGTAGCTTGTACTCTACTACCGTTACCTATTGCTGGTATCTCTACAGGGTCTACACCACTGTCAAAAGATACTTTGATAGGGAACTTAGACTTACCAACGATAAACTTTTCCTTGTTAGCGTAGTCTTTGTTTGCATGTGCATCAGTCTTAACTGTAACACCTAGCTGTGTTAGAGCCTTGGAAGCTTTCTCTGATAGGTTACCTAAGTCTGCTTGGTACTTACCAGACAGATCGTTTACGTTAGATAAGCAGTTCCAGTAAAGAGTTGCATTAAATGTAATAGCCATAGTGTTTCTTCCTTTATTTAAAGTGTTTATAGTATTAGTATAACTCAGTAGTATTAGACTGTCAACAACTAATGTGTCTCTGCCCAATTATTTCCAGTCGTGTACTCAGCATCCAAGGGACAGTTCAGTTTGAAGTGTATCCCTGCCTGAATAATAGACTGCTTAATCAACTCGCCAACTTCTATGGCGTGTTCCTTTAGTACCTCCACTTGGAACTCATCGTGAACTACTGCTACCTGTCGAGCATCTAGCTTACGTTGTTGTACCCAGTGGTGCCATAGTATCATAGCGTACTTCATGATACATGACTCAGCTCCCTGTAAGTAACAAGACAGGGCGAAGTGTGCTGACTTAATCTCTATGTATCTTTTGTCAAGTCCAACCAGTCTTCCAGTTCTAGCTGACTCTGCTGCTTGCTCTTTAAGGTTAGCAAGAGCTGGGAGGCTATCAAGGAAAGTCTGTTTAACTCTACGTCCATCTGTTGCAGTTCCGCCTGTAATAAGCCCAACCTTTTCATCACCAGCACCGAGTAGCCACGCATAGATAAAAGTCTTTGCAACTGATCGTCTGCTGTGTTGTCTGTGTTCTGCATCGTATTCTCCTTTGTCAATACCCATTGCATCTAAGTTCTTCTCATGTATGTCACCATTGACAACCTCATGAGTGTAGTCTGCATCATTCATGTAGTGTGCTAGTATACGTAACTGAATACCTGAAGCATCACATCCAAGAAGAACATGAGTGTCAGGGTTGTCAACAGTATAACAAGCGCGGCATTCATTACCGTAAGGTGAGTCACTCCCCGGTATGTTAGCAGTATTAGGAGAGTTGTGAGACATACGATGAGTAATAGAACCAACAGAGGCCACACTACCATGAACCCTATCGTCATCACCGAGAGCATTGAACCATCCTTCTATCTCCTTATACCTAGCAGTTAACATTGCGTACTCACCGAGCAACCTCAGCTCTTGTGGAGCATGTGCAGGGAGCGTGTCAAAGTTCTCTTCACATAACTTCCACATGTACTGTTGCTTGTCATCGAACTCTTCTTGAGTAATCTTCTTACTGTCACCCCAACCTCTAAGCTTGTCGTTAAGGCGGCGGTATCCTGTTGTACGTACAGTAGGTGACCACCACTTACTGAGCCTACCAACTTTCTGCTTAGTAGAACTAAGGTTGAACTCTTGCCAATCAATACGTGTGAACTCACCACCAACATTAGACCATACATCCTCACCTAAGAACTTAAGACCTACGACAGATAGCGTACCATCTCTCTTGTACCGTGGTGTGACTACACCCTTACTGATAGGGATAGCTGGGAACTTACTAAGTATCTCTAACTCTAGCTTGTTAGACTTGTTATTGAATAGGGCGAACAACTCATGAGCTTTCTGTACATCAAGAGCAAAGCCGTACTCCCTCTGATTTTCTAGAATGTGTTGGCTAAGATGTTCTATCTTGCTTGCCTCTACGCTTCCGAACTGTGCGCCCTCTGACTTTAAATAACAGGCAACCTTATAGTTAAGCTCAACATCCTGCTGACAACGGTGACGCATAGCATCACTGTACTGTGACCAGTCATCATGCTCAGGCTTGCCATGCCCTAGTATCTTACCCCAGTTAGCAAGGCTATGACCGCCCTTCCTACCTTGCTTCTGTAAACGAGAGACTAACAGTGTGTCAGTCACACGTAGTGCTCCGATCTTAATACCTAAGAACTTCTTAAGCATACGTAGATCGTAAGCTATAAAGTTGTGACCTATCCAACGGTCAACTGTATCTGCAAAGACTGCGAAGTCATCCAACTCATCAGGTGACCAGAAGAATGTCTCACCTGTATTGTAATCCTTAGCAGCTATGCACCAGATACGTGTCGCATTGAACAGTAAACCATCTGCTTCTATGTCACAGACAACTGTTCGTTTAACCACTTAACTACCCCCTTTGTATCCTTAGGTTGTTTACCTATTATAGTTATGTTGTTGCTGTTTAACTGAGCAAGCACTTTGATAGTACGTTTTTTACCTTTCTTACGCCACTTAGTTGTTTTACTCATCTTCTGTCTCCTCTACCTCAGTCATACGTCCTGTATGCTCATCGTAAAACAAGCGTGTTGCTATGCCTGTCCTACCACAGAACCTGTTCTTTACTACACGGATAGTCGTAGTGTTGGCTTCGATGGGATCATCAGACTGTCCGTTCCGTTCGATACCCATGACAATGTTGGATAGCTGTCCGATACCAGCTGTTCCTCGTATGTCTGACAGACTAATGGTGCCACCCTCTTCAAGAGGCTTGCCCGACACTCGCTTGGTGTGAGCGATGATGAGTAAGTGGATGTCAAGCTCCACCGTGAGAGCCTTAAGCTTATGTGCGATAGCATCTAGTGACCGCCTTTCATCGTTACTGTCATTGTCACTTACCATAAACGATATGTGATCAAGGATAACTAGCTTACAATCTAAACCCTTAGCAAAGTAACTGATCTTATCAGCTATGAAGTCAATGCTATTGTTCTCCCAGCTATCGTTGAGTGAGTGAACACGCTCAGTACCCCATGTATTTTTACTACCATTTTCATGTTCTTCCTCTGTGTAATGGCAGTCAGGTAGATGGATAGGCTTAGACAAATCAAGACTAATAAGCCCACGTGTTGTCTCCCATGCTGTCTCTTCTAGATAGAGTAGACCGATAGGTGCCTCAACATTATGCTTGAGTACTTGGTAAGCTATCTCACGTGACACTGATGTCTTACCACTACCACTACCAGCTATCAGGGTAGTCATCTCACCACACCGCATACCATACGTCTTGTTGTTGAGTCCTTCCCAAGGGTAGTGGAAAGCTGCCTCTGCCCGTGGTTGTTTACTGATAGCGTAAGCAGCTTCATGACCACTGATGATGTCAGTAGCACGATACTTCTCTGCTTGCCACCATGCATGAGTAAACTCTGACTCCTTGCTACGCTCAAGGTACTCACCTATATCATTGAGCTTAAGCTTAACGATCTTAGCTTTCTTAGGAAACAGAGAGGCTACCATGTTAGCCGCTTTCTTCCCTGCCTCATCGTTATCCATACACACAATGATGTTGTCGTAGCTATCAAGGTACTCATACTCTCTCTTACATTGCTTGTATGCATCACTACTAGACTTGACACCAACACATGCATACTTACTACCTTGCATCTGGAAGGCTGACATCGTATCTATCTCACCCTCACATACAGTGATGTACTTACCACCCTTAGTAAACAATGACTGACCGAATAAGATACCCTTACGTATGTCACCTACTGCACTGAAGCCCTTGTTAGCTACAGTACGTTTCTTATACGCAATGATGTCACCATCAGTGTTTGTATAGGGGTAGTAATGTTCTACGACAATACCATCCTTAAGTTTAAGGCGTACCTTAAAGTGTTTGATAGTATCTGCTACAATGTTCCTGTCCTTCAGTGGCCCTACCTTAGTGTCAGTTAAGTCAGGTAAAGTCTTGTCTTGTATTGATACTACATTCATATGTGTACTTCCTTTCTTGTTACCATGTGTATACGTTTCACAAACGTAACACCACTGATGTCCATCATCATACAAGATGTTGCCATCAGTACTGTCACACTTATTACATCCACCCCTACTTACTTCAGTTGAGGTAGGAAAGTCATCACGATTCATTGTTGTGTAACCCCACTGCATCTGCGTCACTGATAAAGAACTCTACGTCCTCATCATCTAACCCTGTGACATTGTTCTCACTTGGATCAATCCAACTCGCTGTGACACAAGCGTGACACGGCATCCATTCACCATGCTTGTCTTGCCGCACTTGAGTTGGCTCTAGTAATCTGTTACATATGTGACATCTCACTGCTCTTCTCCTTTATTAATATGTTTGATAAGTATGTATACCTATTACTAATATACTCTAGCTTATCGTTTGTGTCAAGACTAAGTTGTTCTGCTTCATACTCTAAGATAGTACGAGTGTCGATGTCGATGTCTGACATCCTTGCCATCATCCTTCCTCCATCTCTTTCCATAGGTCATGTGTTAGCATCTGTGCTACCTTAGCATGACGTTGTCTACGAGTGTTCTCAGCAAAGCTACCACTATCACTACGTATATGACTAGCCCAAGCGGTAGCTACATTGTAGGCTGTCCATACGTTAAGCCCCATAGTAATGGAAGTACGTTGCCACTCTTGCATCAGCTCATCAAAAGTCTTGACAGTGTAAGGGAACTTACCGCCTTCTTTCTTTACAATGGTAGCTTTAAACAAACGCTCTACCTGTGATGTTAGTAACCTTTGCTTACTCCATGCCTGATACTTACCTTCACTATCATAGAAAGCTTCTACTCCTAATGCAAGCTTGGCTCCCTCTCCCTCAATAGAGATGTTAGTCGTGTGCTTACGGCGTGTGTTGTATGTATGCAATGGTGTAGTACAGCCATTGAGACACCACAAACGGAATGCTTTAGTAGTCTGCTCAAAGGGATAGCTACTGTCATAGCTATTAAATAACTCAATACCAAACTGCATAACATCACCAACCACTGGTTGTATTACTTCATTAGGTAAGGTGATGTAACGCTTAAGTCGTGCTCCGTTAGAGGTGTACTCACGATTAATAGTCATACCATCTAAGTTAAGACCACTACTAAGTAGCACCTCATTCTGTGCGTTCTCTGCTTCCTCATGCATAAGGTAGTTGTACCTATTAGACATCAGGTTCAGTACATTACCTACGTTATCTACTAGTGCATACTTGTTGTTTCCAATAGCCATACCTTCCTTAAGTATGTCTGATACCGGAACTGTCATGATATCAAACTTAAGATTATCTGGTGTAGCTAGTAGTTCTGCTGGTGATTGATCGAATGGCATTATATATTCTCCTGTATATGTTTGATTACGTTTGTAAAATCTTCTGACTGATCATTTAAATAAGCTAGAGTCATAGCATCATCTCTACTTAGACCTACTTCATCTAAGTATTCATAGGTAGGCATCTCTTCCTCTACTTCTCCGTAGGTGCTGTGTATAGGAGCTGTATGCCCAAGTGTAAGCATCTGCAATACACCTAAACAACAGAACTTTCCTTCACACTCTAATGAATCCTGACCCTTTTTAAAGGCGTACTCATACTCAAGAGCATCAATCCACTTATCTTTTAAATCGGTCTGCATAATGTATTCTCCTTAGTTAATTATTTTGTTAAAGATGTTATCTTCTAAGACTTCAAAGTCTCTACAACCTAGCTCATTGAAGTGTCTACCAGTAGTAGGCCCCCAACTATTAGCTACTCGGATACGACGATACTTGCCTTTGAATTTACCATGTGCAGCTATGCAAGTTTCATAGCTAAAATAATACTTGACATCCTTAATCACTACGATATGGGCCTGTGTCTTACGACCTGTTGGATTGTACAGTCTCATGTTAGTTCTCCTCAATAGTAGTTTTTGGTATAACTAATTCAGCACGTTGGCTTGTTTCACGTACCTTTTTTAGACCAACATACATACCGTTTATCTGATCATGCATGTCATAAGCATCAGACGTAGATGTATCTCTATCTAATGCATCTAGGATGGCAACTTTACCTTGACATAATTTTAACAAGTGATCTAATTCTCTTATTACTTTTAGCTTATCCATTACTTTTTTCCTGTATTTGATGTAGTACCTACTACATCTTGTGTTTGCATAGCATCTTTCAATGCTTGCTTCAATTCTTGCTCACTCTTAGCACTCTTGACCTGTTCTGTCAAGTCAATTCGCCTGTTGTCAGGCATAATTATTTCAAAGCTAGGCATATTTTATAATCCTTTCAAGATTTCTACCATGTCACTAACAGCATCAACCATTGGTTGTAGGTCATCTACATCTAAATCAGATGGATGGATGTTGCGATCGTCAATAGCGTTTTCGATTAACTGTGTTGCCATCATGTATGGTGACACGTAACCCATGTCATCATTCAAACTTTCTATACACCCATACCCTGCTAGGTGTAACGGACACACCTTACAGTTCATAGTTCTACCGTCCCTGTGTAGTGACGTTTCACACAAGGCACAGGCATGAGAACCTGTTGTGATTTGATCTAGCTCCCCTGCCTTAGCATAAGCTAGGTTTTCTTTCCAATGTGCGATTGATCTCTCAATCGGTGTTGGCATACTCAAGACTAACCTGTACTCATATATTCTTTGAGCATTGTAGCGTCCATCAATCTTGTAGCCTCCATTCTTTTTCTTACGTAAGTCCCTAACCAAGGCAGACAAAGAACAATGCTTCGTGTACCCTGTACGTTTACTTAACTCCTCTAAGGTTACCCAAGCATTTTCTTTTAGGATTTCTAGGATTTCCCCAATACGTCCTTCCAGATGTTTTGTCATTACGAATGTCATAGTCATTTTCCTTTTACTTTGTGTAGCATCAGCGCTACACAGATTGATATTACACCTACTGACATAGGTATTACAACTTCATAAGTCAAGCGCTCCCATCCTTTATCATCTAAGACAGACATAGATAGGCCGCTGACTACTACCAGTATCAGTATGATACCTAAGAATAGATACGAATGCTTCATTACTTTTATGAATATCATAACATTCCTTCCAATAAATGAAGACCAGCATCACCATTATTTTCTATGATTAACTGTTCTTTAGTTATCCAACACGTTGTAGTAAAATCACTACCATCATCCACTTCATGACGGTTCCCAGTCCAAGTAACTAAAAACCAATCACTTTCTAAGGCTACTAACACTTTAATTGGACTTAATGCCCATGCACCTAAGTCTACACTCATAGTCATTCTCCCTCAAGTAAACATTAGTAGGCATAAGATACCTACCGTTAAGATTAGGCCAGCTCTGATTGAGCCGTTACCTACTCGTAGTCTTGCTTCACGGCGTGTCATGACGTAGCTTCCCTAGTTGGATAGACACGATACATTTCACGTATCGCTTTGTTATAGGTAGGCCACTGCTTTGTCTCCTTAGCATAGGCCGCTGTTCTCAATAAGCCACGTACTACGTAGCGTACTGGGTATTTTACATAGACTTTCTGCATTACGCACCTTCCTTCTGTTGGTTTAATAGATTGGACACACTTAAGCACTACACAATCATACTATGACTATGTAGTGCTTGATGTGTATTCAACACGTTAGGCGGCTTGACGTAACTTATTAAGGGTATTTTGATCTACTTTGATTTTAGACTTGACAACATCATCACCATTGTCAGATTTATCCTTAGCGCTTTCAGCTTTCTTGATTAATTTAGCAAGTTCTATTGACAGATCGAACCCTGCAAAAGGTTGATCTACTTTTAAAGTCCACCATTCAGTAGCCTTAGCTTCTTTGAAATTAGCTTTCTTATTCTTATCAATTACAAACTCACTACCCTCAACAGAAACTCCTGCAAACTGGACAAGATAGTCCACCATTGCCTTTCTATTGATACCTAAGCTAGACTTAATCCACTCAGGAGCATTAGTTAAAACTACATTCTTATCACCATGTACAGAAACATGCTCAACTAGCCCTAAAAGGGCGGATTGAACATCTTTTCTCATGGTTTCTGTTGTACTTGTTGCGGTTCTGATACGTTTTTGAACCGTTTTTAATGTAATATTAGCCATTTTTTATAATCCTTTTAAGATGTTATAGGTTCATAGTATACATTATTGTATAGTATGAGATATAACATCCCTAGACCTACCATATATAGTGTCAATAGGTCTTAGGATATTATTCTTATGGGGTTCACTACGTTCCTTGCGTCGTTAGGTTTGCACCACTTCCAATAAATTAAAACAGTTTCACTATCTGACAAGATAGGTGTCAACTCATAAAAAACTAGAACCCATGTACTCATAGGATACGATTTGCAAGGCCGTTTAGCCCTCAACCTCCACATAAACCAGACAACCAAGTACACTTGGTACAGTAACCTTCCCAAACCTTCACCCTGTCAGGGTAATACGATGTTCCGATGCCTAATGTGAACGCATTTTTAAGATGTTCTTTGGAATCAGGTTGAGTCCTGAACCGAAACCAATATTTAGCAATGCATTGGTTGAAACCATAATGACACAAAGAAATGACAGTGTAAACAATTAAATGTGTAATAATATTGTTTTGTTTCATAGTTATACGCAACAATCTTGCGTGTATAGTTGGCACGGTTTGTGCATAAACACGTTTTGTTCTCATTGTACATTGTTTTAGTGTATAGCCTAGAATGCATTTTAAAGGGGCCTAGATCAACAGGGCTATTTTAGATAGCAATGAAACCCAAACATTTAGGACAATGTAAGGGGCCTTATAAGCCACCCTAGGTATTACATATATTATGTGTGTAATAGAGTATGTGATAGAGTTGGCATGGTTCTTGCATAGATTGTGCAGGCTTTTTCAATGGTGCCAATTACTTATGGTTAGTGGTGCCAGTCTTAGGCGTATCAAGAACATATTTTATCATCTTATATAATACTTTTTAATAAACTATCATCCTGCATAGTATGCAAAGGTAGATTATCATTCTGTATAGTATGAATTCATATTATATAATTATGTAAAGTGTACCTACCCAACCCCGGGGGGCTCAGTCTGTGGTGTTCTTTTTCACACGACCTGACATTATCCTAGAGAAATTCTGGAGTTGGAAAAGACACCTAAATAGTTCTTGACAGATCGGCAAGAAGCGTGTACCCTATACTCTATAGTACTCCTACATACTGGGGAGCGGCCTTAGAGTACTCTAGAGTATGACTACTACTATTACTTAATATAAGAGATAAGTACTCTTACATACTCTATAGTCCCTCATTATTAATTTATAGCTTGACTTCCTACGTTCTTTAAGGTATAATAGTAGTATGATCAAAGCAATCTTTATCTTTATGTCTATACTTCTTGTCGGTACTTTACCTGTAGTAGCAGCAGACGAATGTAAGGTACCTTTTACTAAATTAATAGAAGCTATCAATAAAGAGTACCCTGCATCTAGTAATCGTGCTATGAATTCAAAACAAACTGAAACATTTCTTATAGCTTATAACTACTTAGCTCCTAGATCAAACTTCAAGTCTGACACAGTTGTTATGTTCTCTAAACCTGATGAGCCACAAGCCTTGTTTGTCTTTGTTAAAGACTTCTGTGTAGAAACTCTAACTACTATGTCATACAAAGAGTTTATGTTTATGATGCAAGGAGGCAGACTTGAGTAACGTAATGAAAGATAATGTAGGACGTTACCGTACACAATCTCTCTTTAGAGAGTTCTACGTACATACTTCTACAGGCTTAGCTCCTCTATGGACTTTAAAGGATGAAGACCCTCAAGGGGAACTCCCTAGCCTCAAACGTATCTATCTAGACTACGAAGACCCTACTGAGTACAGCTTTGCTATGGCTACCTTCGGCAACTGGCAGCACTGGCTCAAGATAAAGAACTCTAAAGCTATACAAGTCTACATAGAAGACTGGCCTCTAGAACTAGAAGTACGTCTTAAAAGTAGAGGTATCTTAGGAGTAGCTGCCGAGTTAACTGGTAAGAACGCCTTCAGTGCAGCTAAGTTCTTAGCTAACAAAGGATGGCAGGACACAGCCAGTAAACGAGGCAGACCCTCCAAAGAAGAGATTGAAAAGGAAACAAAGATAGCTGCCAAGCTTCAAGAGGAAGTCTCTGATGACATGGCACGAATAGGGTTATCGTTAGTGTCTAGTGGAGGAGAGTAGATGGCTGTCAAGGTAAACAAAGCAAGTAAAAGCACTAGGTCTAAAAACATACTTAAAAAGGCACGTGCAGAAGATATTAGGAAAGCTAAGTTAGTTAAGACGCACAAACCTCAAGAAGTTAACAAGAAGAAGAAGAAGAAATAGACCTTGGCAAAAGATGATGTACACTCAGAGATACGTAGTGCAGCTGAGGCAGACTTAGTTACATTTATTAAGCTTGTGTCTCCTCAGTCTATCTTAGGTGGCGTACACGTAGAGTTATGTCAATGGTGGACACGGCAGGAAGCGAAAGCCTTACAGTTATGTCTACTACCACGGGACCATCAGAAGTCTCGTATGATAGCCTACAGAGTCGCTTGGTACTTAACAAAGCACCCTGACCATAGAATTTTATATATAAGTGCTACAGCTAACCTAGCTGAGAAACAATTAAAGTTTATTAAAGACATCCTTACCTCTACAATCTATATGAGGTACTGGCCTGAAATGATTAACTACGAGGAAGGAAAGCGTGAAAGATGGACGAACAATGAGATTTCTGTTGACCATCCTCTCAGAAAGAAAGAAGGTGTACGCGATCCTTCAATCTTTACAGCAGGACTTACAACGTCGATCACTGGCTTGCATTGCGATGTGGCAGTCTTGGATGACACAGTTGTTCCAGAGAATGCGTACACTGACGAAGGCCGTAACAAAGTTAAGACCCAGTACTCTCTACTCTCATCTATTGAGGGTGCTGAAGCAAAGGAGTGGGTAGTTGGTACTAGATATCATTCAAAAGACTTGTACAATGATCTTATGGAAATGCAAGAAGAGATATATGATGATGAAGGTAACATTGTTGAACACTCTGCACTATATGAGAAGTTTGAGAAACAAGTGGAAAACAGGGGTGATGGAACTGGTGAGTTCTGTTGGCCCCGACAGCAGCGCCCTGATGGTAAGTGGTTTGGTTTCGATCGTAAAATTCTAGCACAAAAACGTGGCAAGTACCTAGACCGTACCCAGTTTTTTGCTCAGTATTACAACAACCCTAACAACCCTGAGGGTACAGGTATTACTCCTGATAAGTTTCAATACTTTGAAAGGACTCACCTGACTAGACAGAAAGGTTACTGGTTCTACAAAGGACAGCGCCTTAATGTCTTTGCTGCTATCGACTTTGCGTACTCACTAAACAAAAGGTCTGACTCAACAGCTCTAGTAGTTATAGGCATAGACCCTAACCATAACTACTATGTCTTAGATATAGAACGGTTTAAGTCTGAGAAGATCAGTGAGTACTACGCATACATCCTACGAGCATTTGTTAAGTGGGACTTTAGAAAGCTAAGAGCTGAAGTAACAGCAGCACAGAAAGCTATTGTACAGGAGCTAAAGAACTCCTACATCAAACCTAATGGACTATCTTTGTCGATAGATGAACACAGTCCTAACAGGCATGGTGGTTCTAAAGAAGAACGTATCAGGTCTATCTTAGAAGCTAAGTATGACAACCTATCTATCTGGCACTACCAAGGAGGTAACTGTCAAATCTTAGAAGACGAGCTAACACAAGAGCACCCGCCACACGATGACGTTAAGGATGCCCTAGCTTGTGCTATTGAGATAGCCATACCACCTAGTCAGATGCATATGAACAGTAACGGACCACAAAACAATATAGTCTACCACAGTAGATTCGGGGGAGTAACAGCGTAATGGCAACACGTAGATCACTAACATCAAGAGGGTTCACCTCTGTAAACGCAGGAGTTTCAAGTACTAATAGATTCCTTAAGCCACCACGTGTTGTTGGTGAGTACACTACAGTTGCTGAAGACTTACGTTCAACTAAGAACGCTGTAGGCCCTGCTGCTCAACCGCTACGCCCTAGAGCTAGAGTTGACACTGGTGGTGGAGGTGATGG
>Ga0070752_1000523_pt1 | contig 31410 bp, 37 predicted proteins | sample VirMetDEL_Aug_30_FD_77440 | JGI IMG/M metagenome (GOLD analysis project Ga0070752, IMG submission 77440) | Aqueous microbial communities from the Delaware River and Bay under freshwater to marine salinity gradient to study organic matter... | ecosystem: Environmental > Aquatic > Marine > Coastal...
AGGGCGGGACGTTTGCCGCCGATCGTTAATTCTTGAAGTTGCATGGTTACCCCCGGTCTTTCGTTGCTTTTTGAAGACGCTCGGCAGCGGCTTGCACTTTGTCGGATTGGGCGCGGATCTCTTCGGCGGCAACTTCCAGAAGCCCGAGAGATTCACTGACCACGATCCCCAACACTTCACAGGCATCCCGATATTCGCTTTCGAGTTCCGGCATTGATTTGTTGTCCGTATTCATTTCAGAACCCCCGTACGGGAAAGTCGTGATACCCCCGCTTGCTTCATTGTGTAATGGAATCCGTACGCATCATCTATGTAGGCTTCGACCAGTTCGCCGCATAGATGCCTTTTTGTGTCCAGGCTCACAAGCCGAACCGGGCCGCATTCGCGCCGATACAAGGTGATGGCCTTTTTTACGGTGGGTTGGAAGATTCGCCACGCGGCGGCATCGGAGCAGTATCCGTGGCGGGTAAGTCGCTGCCCGATTCGGTAGGCGCTCCACAGGCACGCTCGGTGCAGGGAATTGTTGCTGGTAATAAACCGCAGCAAATCCCAAGACATATCTAGGTCTATACGACCATTCAACTCATTCATGATTATCAATCCTTACTCGGCAGAATTGCCGGATGGCGATCCCGTAAGACCGCCGACCGGGAATTGTGCGTCAATGATTGGAAAAAGAAGGATACCCCTCGCCCACTAGTTCTCCGTCCTCATCGGTGATTCGAACGCGACATAGGGTCAGGCCGTTGGCTTCTTTGTAGACGACTTCAATAGACCAACCGAGGTCTTCGGCTTCCAACTCGCACGCGTACCCTACGCAGCGGCTGACATCCTGGGTCCAGTCGTTCTTGATAAAGACATGTTGCATTAGTACCAATCCTTCCGGCGACCATTCGCCTGTGTCAATGTATCGACCGATTCCCGGTTCATGTTGAGCTTGACACAAAAAGACGGCTAATAAAAGACAAAGACCAAACCACCCCGGCGCGGCAGCCACTTTCCAACTTGGGATGGCTAGACCCATTCCGAGAGATTCAATATCTCCCGGAACCCCTGACAATACCGAAGAATTTCCGCCGACCAGCGGCTAGTTGATCCAAATTTACCAGCATCGCGGCGGCATTGTGCGCCCAGGCTCGCAGACGCACCTACCCCCACGGGGGGTCATCGCGGCTACGATATGCGTATAAACCCTCTCAAATTTTTGCGTCAAATGGTCGCAGGTTCTTGGTCACTCTCGGTCAACCTCCGGATACTCATGACACAACCTGTGGGTATCGAGTTGACATTCCCAGCGAGACCTGCGGGATCACTCAGGGTCGAAGCGATGACCACCTTGTTGTGATCATGAGCCATCAGGAAACCCACAGTCCTCATCAAGATTGGCTCCAGTTCCTCAGCTTCCTCTAGGTCTACCCAAGGTCTTTCATGACCTTGGATATCTTCCCATGTCACCATTACTGACTCATGTAGAGGTATTATTGGTGGGGGTGGGGATATATCATTGATGGTCATATCTTAGGGTATACCTTGGGTTTATCTATCAGTATCTCTTCACCTAGACCTTGTAGATCCAGAAGTTGCCCCCCAAACCCCCCACGATTGACATGGGGTATCTGGGGGACGACCTCGGATCAGCCTTGGTGATCTTCACCTGAGCCTTGTGAGTCCATCGTTGCCAAACACCGTTAGGTATTCACAGGGGAAGAGACTTAGCGTTTCATCCAGAGTTGAGGCTTAGGAGACCCCCCGATGACTTGGGTGGTGAACTTCTCCAATTCATCTCTGAATGCTTGTTCTTTGGCTCTGGAGATGGCTTTGTCTCGGTCTTGGGCCATGTGGTCTACCCAATACTGGACAGCCATGGCTAGGACATCGAGACGGTCATCGTGCTTCAAGGCTCCCCTGTCCTTGGTGATTCGGGTCATCTGGTAGGCCAAGGTGTATTTCAGAGCCATCTCTTGGGGTTTACCCTTGGTTGAGTCGTAGTCATCCATCAGCACCCCGTAGTCCACGATGAGCCTGTGTTGGTTCATCACGGGTTCGAGGGTGTCGATGATCCGTCGTTCCTTCTGGGTGGAGTGTCTGACCTCTTCCAGAGTCACGGGGTAGGTCTTGGTGACGTAGGGGGTCAACAGCTTGGTGAACATTCCGTCACCGAAGTTGGATTCGATGATGATCTTGTTGACCTTCTGTTCCTTGGCGATGTCTGCCAGTCGTTGCAGGGTTCCCTCTTCGTATCCACCTGGAAGTCCACCTGCGGCTGTGATCAGGATTTGCCCGTGGTGGGTCTTGGCGACCGCGTAAGCGGTTTCGTCTGCACCCCGACCCGAGGGGTCGATTGCCATCACGGAGCCGCTGTAGGGCTTCCAGTCGCCCTGTACCTGCATTGGGCGGTAGTACCGGTCTCCGGCGAACCCCACGCATGGGAGATCCTTCCAGATCAGGTCAGGTGATGCGGCCCAGATGGCCTTCTCCGGAGCTGTCTCAGGGTTCAGGTGCATGACCACAAGGTCACTTAGTTTGAGCGGATATCGGCTCTGGTCACTCAGGCTCGTATCCAGCATGAACTGGAGGGCAAACCCAGATCGACCGTAGGAAGCCTCACGTTCCAGCAGGTCATGCTCGTCGAATCGCTGGGGATCTGTAGGTTTGCCGTAATCGTCCTTAGAATCCCCTGAGAGACGCTTGACCATCGGGGCAAGGGTATCCTCCATCTTTTTCTGCTGCTTCTCAGGAGGGATTCTAGCGGGCCATATGCGGGTCTCGTATCCACGCTGGGGCAGCACGTTGTAGATGGATTGTTCGGACTGGGGGGTTCCGAGGTAGACCACGCGACCATCCGGTTTGAGAACCGCGTCGAACTCCTTGATGGACTCGGACAGTTTGTCCCGCATGGTCTGGGTCGCGGAGTTGTTCAGGGACTCCACATCGTCAGCCACGATCAGGTCTGCCCGTGCCCCTGTGATCTGTCCCGTGATACCTCGGGATGTCACGGAGGGAGCGTGACTGGCGGTCGCAGGGCCAACGTCAAAGGCGATCTTGGAGTTCCTCTGGTTCTCTCTGGGTCTGAGATGCTGAAGCATGGGCATCTCTGAGATCAACCTCAGGGTAAACGTGGAGAAGTCATCGGCTCTGGCCTTGGACGCTGAGACCACCAAGATGTTCCTCTGGGGGTCAAGCAAGAGCTGGTGGCAGACAAAGACGGAGGTGATCCAAGACTTGCCGACCCCACGGAACGCCATGATGCACGACCGCTTGGGGCCATTCTGGAGGTAGTCCGCGATGTCATATTGGACAGGCGTAGGGTCTGGCAGACGGAGCTGCTCCCACGCCAGATACAAGAAGTTCCGAAAGTCGTGGATTCGCTCGTCCATTACCAGGTCTTACATGCCCAGTACCGAGGCTTGGTCTTGGGGCCGGGGTTGTCGCAGTTGTGACGGGCGCGGAAGTTGGCTCGTCTTCCAGGCTCATTCTTTCGGATCTTCATGTTGGGATCTCCGAACATCACCTTCTTGACTTTACCACCATCCTTGACGAAGACCTTGGACTTCTTTCTGCCGTACCCCGGCTCGCCCTTGCGAATCCGCATGACCTTGTTCAGGGGGACTTTCTTGCCTTTGTATTCAGCCATCTTATGCCTTCCTGATCTTCATCCTACGGCGACCGGAGGCAGTGATGGGGTACTTGACTTTACTGGGACCAGTCTTCTTGGCGATGACCGCTTGCTTTTCTTTCTTGGTCATCCGGTTGGCAATCTTACGAGGACGGCACACTGGATACTTCCGAGTGGACATCTCCTCGCCAGACCGCCCGCACTTTTTGCCAGTCCGTAGGTCAATCCAGTCTTCTTTGAACCACTTGGTGAGTCCGCCCGAGTGTCTAGCCATTTCTACGCCTTTTCTGGTGTCCAAGATATGCGAGTCCGAACAGGAACAACCCGTTACGGAACGGAACAATCATTGAGTTTTGTAGTGATGTGTCATCTTGCCAAGTGAACAACTCTGGGTCTGGTTCATGCCACTCAAAGGTTGTCAGAGGTGGAACATAAGACAGCAAGGAGTCTTCACGCTCCACGGCAGCACTCATGTAGGACAACCCTGAGGGCTTGGGATCAGGATCCTTTGGAGAACTGGGTGGGACGATGACAGGCGGCGAGTAAGCCAGAGCTGCACCGGTGTCTTCGGTCTTTGCCGCAAGTTGATTGAGCGTTGACTCCAGGCCCAAGGCCATATCAAGAGTCTCTTTACCGAGAACCGTGCCAAGCACTGCGACTACCAGAGATAGACGTTGGGCCTTGGTATTCAGCTTTTCACAGTTGCCCTTGCAGTCCAGAAGAGCCTTTTTTTCTTCAGATGCTCTCTTATTGCATTCAGGACAACTCATTAGCCCATCCGGTACTTTCCGCCACGCTTCTTGTAGGTTCGCACCAGCCAAGCGTTGGCATAGGCAGATGGATAGACATCGAACTTCTTCTTGGCTTCCGCCTTGACTCGGGAATACAAAGCCTTGTCGGTTGGGATCGGTTTCTTCTTTCCTACCTTACGCTTTGCCATTACTTACCAACCTTTCTCTGAGCCTTCTTATGGGCTTGACTAAAGGTGTCGCCCTTGATCATCAGTGACCGCATCATGTCCATGTGCTTTTTGGTGTGATGCTCTGAGTGACGCTTCATGGTGTCCTCTTGGCGTTTGGTAAGACCTTCGGCCTTTTTTCCAACCTTACGCTTTGCCATCGATCAGCCCTTTTTCTTTGGCTTGGTCTTCTTTGGCTTTGCCGCAGCTTTGGACTTCATCTTCCCGACTTTTCGCTTGCTGTGGTACATATCAGGCCCGCATTCCATTTTTCTTCTTGCCCTTCTTGATCTTCATCGTCCGACCGGCAATGACATCGGCTTGGGTGATTTTGTCTTTGGGTTCAGCAAGAGCCGCCAACCGGCGATCTTTTGCACTCATTTTCTTGTGCTTCATTAGATGGCTTCCTTCTCGATGCTGGGATCGAATGGTAAAGACCTGGCAAGGTTTGCCAGTGGTTCTGATTTGTTAGCAGATGCGTCAATTCCGTTGTCCTTGAGGAACTGACGGGCAACGCCGAGATCAGCAGCGGTAGCCTCACCTGACTCAATCCGGGCCAGAAGAGTTTCACACATACCGGTGTGCAGCTTTTTGAGTAGTTCTTCCATTAGATCCTCACCGTGGTTAGTTCAGAGGACACGGACAGCGTTAGGCCCGACTCGATATCACCTTGGGTTCCTGAGATTTCCAGGTACTCAGTGGGCGGGTGCTGCTTGTAGGAGTGAGACGAAGGAAGCGAGGTCAGAGCGAAGCGTTCTGCCAGATACCCCTCAACTTTCTCAATCTCCTCGGTCTCAATGGATCCGGGACCCATGATGATCTCAGCAATCTGCCCGTCAAAGTTTGCGGAGGTTCCCGTAGATGCCTGACCAGCAACATGGAAAGCGTTGGCATTGCTGAATGAATTAGCGTTTAGGGCAAAACCATCTGCTGCACCATCCACGCGAACACGACTAACAGAACTGTCTCTGTAGCCCGCAATAATGTAAGTGGTTCCCGATGAAATCGTTGTTGACCCCGTAACAATACCAGCGGCATTGCTTCCGATGTATTGCTGGATTTTGTTGTTAGCATCCACGCGAAGTAGGTAGTCATCAGCAGCACTGTGCTTTGCTAAAAGAGCCATGAAGGCGTTGCTTACATCTGGGTTCATAACAATAAACGTGTAGAAGTCGCCAGTGCCAACATCCATAGCGTCAAGGTCGCCGTAGTCCATGTGGTCAAGTTGGGTTCTGTTGAAGTCAAGGATGTCCAACCCATTCAAGGTGGTGACTGCGGGCTGGTCTCCACTGGCGGCTTGCACAAGGTTATTGCTGTTGCCAGAAGAGTCTGTCCAACTGCTTACCGAAACACCAGTGCCGCCTTGTTGCCAAGCCGTCAGGGTCGCATTCAGATTTGAGGGTGACCACAGTGCCATATCAGTCGCCCAAGATCAGGGACACGGTTCCGGTAGATCCACCGACACTGGCGAGGTTGCCCTTCATAAAAGGAAAGATGGTCACAGCCTTTGCGTCAGCAGCGGTGAAGCTGGCAACGTCAACGTAGTTGGTTCCATCAAGGCTTCCCTTGAGTGTCAGGGTTCCAGTGCGATCCCCACCGTAGACAGCTTGGACCAAGCCGACTTCGTTGTCCCGAAGGAATCGGGATTCGTAGACATCGCCATCACCGTTGGCGGAAACGCCATCGAGCAGTTTTACAATTTTCATGTTAGTTCACCTCATAGGTACTTCATAAGGAAAGAGACTGAAGCACCGATGATTGCGGATGCTCCAAGGAGCCAAGAGCGACTTTGCTCAAGGTTTCGGATTCGTTGGTCATGTTGCTCCAAGATTTCATCTTGGTGCTTCTGACGAGTCAGCATGGCATCGACCTTGCCTTCCAGGCGACCTAATGCCAGCATGATCTGATTACTGTTTTCCACCTCAAGACTCCAGCGTTGTGACTCGATCTTGGATCTCTTGCGAGACGTAGAGAACCTGAAGGAACATGTTGTCCAGATCGTTTGCTTGGAGAGTGGCCCCGTTTGTGAAATCAACCAGACGGGTCGCTGAGGTGCGAGGGGTGACTCGTTCTACCACCACGTTTGCACTCGGCTCGTTGCCTGAAGTAAACGTGATGGACTGACGGTCTGCCGCCACGGTGTAGTGAGTCGTGATGGTCTTAGTGACCCCGCCGACTTTCACAACGATGTGTGAGGCATCCAGAGCTGTACCGCCAGTGAACGCGGTAGAGAACGTAGCCTGACTACCTGACAGGCCGGTGTAGGTGAGTGAGGCATCCGCCATTATTCTTCTCCAATCAAAGCACGAAGTTGAGACAGGCTCTTACCAGTTCGGAGAGCCTTACGGTTCAAGTTGTTGTTCACATCGTCAGTGCGAAGGTCATCAAACTCACGGAGGAGTTGCTTATATGCCTCGGCACGGTATCGAGACACCAACCGACGCAGAGCCTCAGCCCGAGGTGAGTCGTAGTTGGAGTTCGATTCTTCGGTGAGCCGCTGGTAATCGCGGGATCGGATCAGTCGACTCATTGCGTCACGCAGCGTCCGACCCTTGAGCTTGACCTTGCCATGAAGTTCTTGCCAACGGTCGTATGCAGTTTGACCCTTGGAGTTGGTGTAGTTGGTCAAGTCCAGTCCATTCTTACGGACACGCGGGCGAGAGATACCATTCCGCATACCAATCTTCATCAACTCCTCAGAGATGACATCTTCCTTGACCTCGGTGTAGGGGAACGGGTCGATTGCCAAAGGTCCGGTGGGACGAGTGGTGTTCTCTCCGAAGATGTTCCTGCGACCTTCCAAGCCTTCCGCAAGCCCAGGAATACGATTACGCATCGCATCGACGAGTCCTCGAACCTCTCTGATTTCGGAGTCACCGAACGCAGGCTTGAGTTGAGCGAGGAATGAGGGAACCAGCGAACCTGCGTACTGTTCCGCAAGTCCGGGGCCGAACCGCTCTGGTTCCGATGCGGCACTCAGAAGGTTGGAAATACCTTGGAAGAACGAACGGTTCTTATTGAACTGAGCAGCAGCAAAGACAAGTCCAGCGAACGAATTGCGAATTTCATCATCTGATTCTTCTTCGGCATAACTCGCTCCCTCAGCGAAATCAACGACGGCAGCCAAGAACCCAGCAAACGGGTCGAATCGTCGGTATGAGACATACTTGTCGCCAACGAGAATCGAATAGGGTTGCCATCCGGCCTCTTCGAGCAACGCACGGCGAGATGGATCTGTTGGACCGGTTCCAGTGAGGCGACCAGAGGCGTGCAAGATTGCGGCCCCTGAGACCATCATTGTTCCGGTTGCCATTCTTCCAACAAATTCAGCGCGGACCTGAGGATCGGATGACAGAAGATCCCTTCTGGTTTTTCGTGCAATCACTGAAAGTCCCTCAGTAGGAACAAATCGTTTGAAGAAGAAGTCCAGAAGGTTTGCAGGTGTTCGGACGAACGGGAGAACAAACCTCAATAGCGGAAGTTCGTTCACCGCTTTGTTTGCGGATCGTCCAATATCAATAACCCCACCGCGATCCTTCGTCAACGGAGTTGTGAAGGTGGCTTCTCTCGCTCGCCCCAGCCCTGTCTCAGCAATGTCAGCAAACTGCTTGTCGAAGTTCTTTGCCATGAACTCTTTGACAAATCTCTGATACTGATCGGGGGTATTCAACGGATCGAGTTTCAATCTCTTGGCCTCAATGTCCGCACGCTGAAGAAGGTTCTTCTCGTTGTAGAGCTGCCCGTTCTTAGTCACTCTCTCGAAACCATCAGCAACGAACACGGCGGCTTCATCGCCCTTGAGTCCACGGCGTACCGCTTGGTCATAGAGTCCAGCCTTGACCTCGGCACGGTAGTTCAGTTGCTTGAAGAACTCGTCTTCTGCCGCCAAGAATCTACTGGGGGTGTTGATGATGCCGGTGATCCATTTCTGAGAAGCAGACACAGCGTCATCCACATTCTCATCAATCGTGGAAATGATTCCGGCCTTCAGGTCATCACGAACCATGACTGAAGAGTCCAAGACATTCTCACCTTGCTTCAGCGTCAACTTGGCGGCTGAAAGAGAATCGTTGAATGCTTCAAACATATACCCGTACTTTGCCACCTCTCGACCTGCGGCTTCAAGGTTTCCGGTGAGGAGTTGTCCTAACGCTCGTTCCATCGGGAGGAACGCTGTGGTAAAGACACCGGATGCGATGTTGACCATGTGAGTCGTTGGTCCAGACAGGATGCTGTTCATCCAGTACCCGATGAAGTTGAGCTTACCTCCGTTTTTAGCCAGACCGACCGCACGCATTGGGTTTTGATAAGCGGCAGCAGCAAACTTCTCCATCATCGAATCAACCCGTGCAAGACCTTCAGCCGCATCCCCGCCTCCGAGGTCACGGAGAAGTTGATCTTGTGCAGCTTTCCCAGCGTCTGTTCCCCCCTTCACCAAGTCATCAGGAAGAAGTCTGACGTTTGCGTCCACGCTGGGGATGAACCGCTGAAGTCCCAACTGCCGAGCCACGGCTCGCTGCATGTTTACCGCAGTCTTTGACAAGACTTCGATGCGTTGTTGAAGAAGCAAGAACTCCATCTTCTCCGAGGAAGTTGCCCTCGCACCTTTACGGGCGATCTGACCGGCTTCAGCGGCAGCCTGGGAAAGAGTCTCACGAACCGCAGTCAACGCTGGCAGTGCTTCGGTAAGAGCATCTTCTTTATCTTTGAGAACGCCTTGAAGATTCTTCAGTGAAGCATCGCCTGTGGCATCAGCCAAGTCCGCAGCCACCGATGCAGCATCGGCCCGTTGTTCTTCAAAAGACTTAGACCGGACATCATCAAACTCTCCGCGAGCCTCCATCTCATCAAGAGTTCCCTTCACGACCCGCTTGCCGCTGTCCTGATCAGACACCCGACGAATGTTCAATCGCTCTGACGGCGGCTTTCCTGTGAGATCGTCAGCCTCAACACCAGCGAGGAACTCACTGGCTGACTCGGGTTCTTTTGGAGGCTCAGGCGTTGGCCCTGCACCAGGAGTGGCATCTTCTTCTACAGGCGTAGCTTTTGGACGAGGCTTTCCAGAACCCACGATGTCTTCCATACCCTGAATCGGATTCGGACGGCCTGATGAAGTCTTTCCGGATGGATCGAAAAGGATGGCGACATTGTGACGAACTTTTCCTACCCGCCCTCCACCAAGGTGACGGAACCCGTCATAACCCAAAGCCATGATGTCACCTTGGAATGGGTCAATATAGTTCAACGCTTCTTCTCGACTGATTCGTGCCTCAGACAGAATGTCAGTAGCTTCTTCGTAGATTTGACCCAAAGTCATGTTGTCGAAATAACTTGAGGATTCTTTAAGGTTCCCATCAAAACCTAAAGTCCCGTTGTAGAAACTCTCAAACTTCTCCCGAACCGCTGGATCAGCATCGACCGCTTTTGCATCGAGATCAATCAGGTTTGTTTCACCCAAGTTGACTTTGAAGACCTTGGCAGATTTATCGCCTTTTGCCTGCTTGGATCTGGTCTTCGCGTATCCGTATGCAACATTGGGATTGTCGGTGAGATACAGCCCCGGACCATACAGACCGGACACTGAAGTTGCGTATGGATCAACCGAACCAGCATCTAAATCTGAGGCGGTTCCGTGATAAAAGGCTCCTTCTTCGGCTTCAAAGACCAAATCATCTGGCTCTGTTTTGGGAGCAGGAGCATGCTCACCCTCGGCCTTTCTCATCGCCTCTTCGACAGCAGCGGGAGACGCTCCGTCCGCTTTTGCCTTACCTCCAGCACGAAGCCCCTTGGCTCCTGCGATGATCCCATCAGCAAGAAGACCAAGACCCAAGCCTTCCACGGCATTCTTGAGGCGACCTTCGATCTGAGTATCGTCCTCCTCTGATTGCAAGAACTCCGTGATCGGGTTCTGAAGCGAGGGGTTTTGTTGAATCAGATCAGACAGCCGACCTTGCTTACCATCGAAGTACGCAAAGTCCGTGACTGCACCACCTACGGCAAACTTGGCGATCTCTCTCGACTTTGAACCCTGCGTCAGCAACGTGCGAGCCTTACCCAACTTGCCCAGCTTCGAGGCAATCGAGAGGCCACCAACGCCTGGAACAAACATGCCGCTGGCGAACTGAGAGATACCTTCGACAATCCCACCGGCAGTGGTTGATGACTCGCCCAGCAAACGGTTGTCGTAGTCAGGCAAGAGGTCAAACGTCAGCATGTCCCCGAGGTTGTAGATGCCTTGGACTGCACCTTCGACACCACGGAATGGGGCTGCAAGGATGTCGCCAGCAACGTCGAAGAATCCAGATTCTTCTTGGGCTGCGGCATCAATCTCTTCTTGGGGTACTTGAGCGAGTAGTTCATCAAGTCGTGACATATTTAGTTCATACCTCTACGTTGAAGAAGAAGACCTTGCATCGTGGCAAACTGATCTGCGGTTCCTGTGTTTTCGGCCCCCAGTTCAGTGATCAGTCGCCCAATCAATGTTCCACTTTGGGCTTCAGGGGTGGCGTTGTCGTACTCATCCAGAGCATCTTCCAGTGCCTTCTTATTTGGGAAGAACGGAGTCATTTTTGGATTTCTAAGTTCGTCAACAATCGTCACCCCGTTCTCAAACGTGCCACGTTCAAGATCCTCAATGGAGACTCCAGTGAACAGGACAGCAGATCGGTAGCGACGAGCTGGAGTACCTTGTTGATCCAGCGCCTGACGATCAAATGTTGTAAACCTTGGATCAGGGCGACCAGATCGTGGATCGGTGCGAGTTCGTCCCGCGACCGCCAGTGATATAGCTTGATCCGCCGCAATCAACTCCTCTCGAACGATGGGTTGAACATTCTCGCGTGCGTATTGTTCTCGACCTTGGGCGGTTGTCTGATCGAAGTAATCTCCGACCCTGTTTCCAAGCCTTCCGGCGAAGAGTCCGTCAAGAACACCTTCTCCTGCGAATTCATCACCTTCTGGATCGGCAGGAAGCCGCGAGAGTGAAGGCATTTCAAATCTTGCTTCGGCTACCTCGTTGACTGGAGCGTTCACATCATCAGCGTTGTTCAACCTTCCGATGTTTTCCGTGTTCCACTCAGCCATGCGTCGTTGGACTTCGCGTGCTACCTCACCAATAGTGAAGTCTTGGTTGTTATCACGAACCTCCTTAGTCACGCGATTCACTTCTTCTTGGAAAGCACCGAGTTCACGCCGAATGATCTTTGCCCGTAACTCCCTATTTTCAGAGGGAAGATTATCAAGAAGAACATCTATTTCATTCTGCCAAATACCCAACTCTGGGCTAACCAACCTAGATACTTGGGACAGCAATGCATCACGTTTCGTGTCCAGTCGCCTTTCTGCTTCTATTAGTTGAATCTTAGATGCACCTAGTTCGTCTGCAAGAGACCGAAGTTCCTCCAGTGTTCTAGCCCCAGCCAACGCGGCGATTACATCTTCTTTAGCCTGAGGGTCTTGGAGGCTGCTGTAATCACCGGAGAACTCGTCAGTCATGTAACGACCAATCAACGCAGGAGAGAATCCTTTTTCTTTCAGTGTTGACTGAACAAGTTCTCGAAACTCTGACCGATCCGGAACTTCGTCACCAAGACCGACAACAAGTTCTCCAACAGCGTCCCTGATTCGATCCGCCTCCTCAACCTTTTGCTTGCGAGCCTCATCACGTTCTTGCTCTTGTTTTCGCTTTTCGTTCTCTTCGTAGCGTTCCGCAAGTTCTTCGGCCCTTGCCTCTGCCAAAGAAATCTCATCAGCATACTTCCGCCCCATGTCAGCGCCCTTCTGACCGGATGGGTTTGCATTTTCAAAGTTCACCAACAATGTCTCGGCTTCTTCTAATTTACCATCCCTTGCCAAGTCAAACGCTTGTGCTTGGATTCGCTGCCAGCCTTCCTCAAAGAACGACGCTCCAAACTCATCGCGTCCCTTGTTCATCCACGCTTCAATCTCCTTAGTCGTAAACTCTTCGCCTTTGCTGTCAGCAATGTCCAAGTCTCTGGCAAGATCATCTGCATGTTGCTCTTTGTTGAGCGCATAAGTGTTCCGACCCCGTTCAACCGTTGCTTGCCGGATCAACCGTTGGTCGATGTTGGCTCGCTCCTTCAGAGCTGCCGAGGTGATGTAGAACGACTCAGATTGCAGGTTAGTTTTTGTCCACTCGGCCTCGAACGCTTCATCAATGTTTTCATTGTTGGTTGGATCGGTGAGACGAGGCAACAGGGCAAACGCTCTGCTTTCATAATCGCGTGCGATGTCACGACCAACGGCCTCTTGAATCGCAATCAAACGGACAGGGCTTAGTCCTTTTGGGATGAGTCCCGCTTTCTCAGCGTCCCTGATTCCTTGACGGGCAATCTCGATTCGATCTGCTTGTGTGAGTTCGGCAGCGTCCGCCTCGCCAAGTACGCGGTCTTTTTCATCTTGCTCAGCTTTTTGCTCCAATCCAAACTTAGTCAAACCCTTGTTGAACGTAGAAAGACCCGCAGCAAGTTCTCGAAGTTGAGAGCCAGCGTCAGGAGCCTTGATCCGTACTGGAGCAAAAGTGTCGATGGGCCGTGCCGCAGGTTCGATCTGTTTGAACAGACCGAGATCGACATCAAATTGAGATTGTGACATTAGTCGGTAGCCTCTGGATTAGGATCTTGGAAGTCTCCGATGCCGCCAGCGATCTGACCGCCAACCCTGAGAGCCGTAGCGATGAAGCTGGGCTTGGCGACTGGAGCAGGCAGAGCATTGATGATGCGAGATTGAGTACCCAATCGGACAGCCTCAAGTTGATCGTCATAGGCCATCTCTCGGAACGCACGGTTACGCAGTGAGATGTTGCGGTACTCAGACTCTTGACGCTCAAAGTCTTGGAACAGGTCAGCGATGTTGCGACCGGACACGCCCTTCTCAGCCGCCTGAACCATCGCAGTAGATCGAGCCTTGAGCGCACGCCTGGAGACTTCTTGGATCTCCTGGGCAGACTTCTCGTTCTCTTGTGCCTGACGCTGGCGAATCTGCCGGTACTGGTTCATCGCTGATTGTTCAGCGTTGGCCTTGTTCAAGTCGTAGGACTGTTGAGCAGCCGCTTCTTGGGCACTTGCGGTTGCCCTTGCTCCCGCATATGACGCAGCACCTTGAGCAATCGTCAACGCAATAAAGGCTGTAGGCGTACACATAGATCAGTCCTTCAACCTCACAAATTCCAAGAATGGACGCTTCTCAACGCCATACTCTGGATGTCTTTGAATGAATGTAAACCCCAACCATTGGAGCCACTTTTGATGCACCTTGTTCCGCTCATCCATCACATTGGCAAGCAAGTGATAACGGCGATGTAGTTCGTCAATCACAGAACGGGAGTGTCTGAGGAAGTGCATCGGAACCTCAGCGATCCTGTCTGTACCCAGCATCCAGATGATGCCAAGTTTGTCATCAGGACTTGGAGACACCCCGAAGATCCCCATGACCTCTTTTTTGTCATAGGGGTAGAGAATCGCATGACACTCATGTGAGTTCTCATATCCAGACCTCAGGGTCGAGTATGGATCTCTGCCTGTGTGGGCCTGAATCTCCTGAATGTCAACCTCACGCATGTTCTCAGCGACATACTTGATGTCACGCATCCGAGCGTAGCGGACAAGATCACTCATTAGAGACGCTGGCGAACCTTGGTGTTGTAAGAAGCCTCAAACGCTGCCGCCATGAACTTGCTGGGGAACGGTGAGTCATTCTTGATGTTGATGGTTGCATCGGTGTTCTTCAGGAGGATTGGGAACCTGAACGTGCCATCCGATAGGTTGAGGGCATCAGTCGCATCCTGACCAACCACGACCCCACTGAAGGTGGACACGGCTGTATCACGGTTTGGACTTGCAACTTCCACGGTAAAGAATCCAGTGTCCTCATGGATGATGTTACCAAACCGAAGCTGGTAGCGGCCAGTGACGATTGGTTGTTGACCTGCGGTCTGTGAGGATGTCCTGAGGTAAGCCGTGGAGAACTCATAGTCCATCTCATAAGCCTCACCAAAGAAGATGGTGTTTGACGTTAGGTCTCCCTCGCAGACCAAGGTGGTTCCTCCATCAGACGGTTGAGTCACGACATTGACACGAACACCATTGTTGATCAGGCCATCAAGATTACGGCCCCGCTTGGCATAAGGGAATGTGAATGTGGTGTTCCCAGTCGCTGCTGAGAATGACGCTGTAATCGTTCCATCCGTCCCTGCGTAGGTAATCCGACGATCCAGCATGGCTCGAAAGTTCAGTCCGGTATCGACCAGCTTTGTTTCAATCCGCATTTTTTCCAGGTGAAGACCATCGGTTCTTTGAACCATCAGGAACAAATCTTCATCCATAAATGAGATGTGGCGAATGTTCGCATCCGATCCAAACGTGAATCGACTCCAAGCAGACTGAATCTTCCGCTTCTGAGACCCGCTTCCGACCTCGTAGTATCGGTAAATGTAGATCGAGCTTGTCTCAGTTGAGGAAAGAACAGCGATGATGTTCTCATCAGTTGAGGATGCGAACTGTCTGACCTTGCCTGGAACATAAGCAGGGACAGCCTCAGTGATGTCAAGAGCATCAAAGTTTGTAGAGTCGGTTGGGAACAGCTCTCGAACGCCCGCAAAGTTACCGTGGTTGAACCCAAAGAAGAGGCTGGAGGCAGCGGGAACTGGGTCCGCATCAATCACGTTTTCGTAAGAAGTGATCGGGATAATCCGAGCAGTAATCGGAGTTAGGTTCGGAGATCCTGTTAGGGCGAACTGATCGGTGTCGGAGAACAGAATTAGGTTCTGATTGAATGGGATCGCGTGGCGAATCAATGACACCTTACGGAAGGACACATCGGTATCAATGGGGTCTCCATCAAGAACCGTGGTCATTGTTGTCCGGTGCATGTTGAAGAATTCGTTTGCTGAGGACATAACCACAGATTCTTCAGCAGTCAGGCCCAGCCTTCCTCGGTGAAGAAAAATGTTACTGATCTTCTTATCAGTGAAGGACGGGAACGGGTTGGTCTCATTATCTCCAACCTTGCGGTCGGCCCACTTGAAGTTCGAGTAGTCAGCACCGCTGGGCGCACCTGTAGGTGCTTTTGTTCCATCAGCCTTCGTAAACATGAATGACCCATCAGACTGCCGGATCAGGATGTGAGGCATGGTGGTGAAATCAAACGACTTCTCGATGCCTTCAGGACGGCCTTGGCCTTGCCCCAAGACATTGGTGAACTCTTTGACACCGAGAGTCTCTCTCCAGTATCCGTTACCAAACCCTCCAGACTCGTTGCAGACAAACTCAACGAAATAGTCGTCTGCGGCTGACTCGGGATCTCCATTGACCTTGGCGATGAATCCATCAGGAGCGTACGGCGGGAGATCCACAAAGGACTGAACACCTTTCAAACTGTCGATCACAACCGCAGTTTGTTCTTGTTGGGGAGACTCCACATTGATATCAAATGAGGTCAGACCGGCGTGACTGACAAAGTGGAGAACAGGGCCGCGACCCCCCACATTTTTTGAAGAACCGTGTGCGATGGCCGCACGTCCCTGACCTGTGACATTGCCTTGACGAACAATGACTGATTGCTTGAAGTCACCACTGGCGAACCGCGTGGCGGCTCCTGATGTCAGGCCCGATCCTGAGGTATCAATCGGTTTTACAAAGTGTTCTCCATCATCGGCGGCAGCAGTACCGTTATCGAGCATTAGTCCCATCCATGCGGCACATATGCCTTCTGGATCTGTATTCAAATCCAACAAACTTCCCGACAATTCACCAGGCTGGCAAGCGTTCGTCATCCCGCCACTACCTGATGTGTCCTCGGTCTTCGCCATCACACGGACAGTTGCATCGACTGTGGTGTTTCCGGATCTACTCAGGTGACTTGCACCAGCAGCCTTGACCTCAATCCGATATTCGCTGTCATTCAACGCTTGCTTGACGTACACCAGCTTCTCATGTCCCCTCAGGAAATCGCTGGTTAGGTCTGTGACACTTCCATCGTTGTTGACATCCGCTCGGAAGTCAGAGACATCTAGGCTGTACCCAATGCTTCCAAGGTCAGCAGAATCCGTATCCTTGGCAACGGTCTTCTCAGTGTTGACAATGAACGTGACATCGCTGATGGTCAACGCTTTGTAAGCCGTGGATGGACTAGAAGCATCCAGATAAGTTGTTCCATCCGGAACATGCACTGTTTTTTCGGCCCCGTCTGTGGTGTCATAGACCTTCACGGTTGGGGTGGACGCTTCCGTAATCTCAAGAATAAACCGCTCGTTTTCATCACGATTGATCGAATGAAAGAATTGGTTTGCTGAGGCATCCGCACTTGAGAGCTTGTCGATGAATTCAGTGTGGGGCCGTTTGATTAGACCATCCACAGGTGTTCCGTAAGCGTTATCTTGCTTTTGAGCCTGGGTGTTGTACCGGAGAGAATCCGGCTGCTGGGACACACCTTGGATCAGGTTAGGAACCGTCTGAGAAATAAAGGCCATCAGTGAACCTCGTTGATAGGTGGCTCTCTACGCAATGCACGCGAAACAGTAAAGTTGTCGAAGATCGAGTGATCTCCAGTGTCCATCTCGTATTCCTTCAGCCTCGACAAGGCCATCATCTCATCCCGCAGGGTAAAGGTGTGGTGCTTCTCTGAGCCAACAACCCGATCCTGAAAGATTCGGGCCGCTCGAATAGTGATGTAGTGACGAGCCAGTTGAGGCATATCTTGAAAATCTAAGGCCGTTACGACCGTGACTTTCTTGATGGATTCATCAAACTGGTTGGTGTTGTTCTTTCGATCAAAGAGCGTATCTCCTCGGAGAACCAAGTCATGCGTTGCTGAACTCTCAACATCGATCCGAACAACATTCGGGGCCACCGTAATGAGTTTTGTTGATGAGTCCGGTGTCAACTCAACCTCAGGAACAGTATTGAAATGCCAGCCCATCGACTGGACTTCTAAAGATGTCTCATCCAGAACCCGCTCTGCGGTTGCTACATCAACTCCAACCGTGCCGGTAAGAGTGTTGACAGGTGCTTCACCAATCGTACTCAGCATGGTGTTTACGGCTTGAAGCCTTGTAGTTTTTGCGAGAGCCATAGGGTTCCTTTAGAAAAAGGGGCAGGCCCACCGAAGTGAGCCTACCCGTGAAGAGGAGGAGAAAGGGTTCCTCAAGAATCCGATTACGGCGAAGCCGTACGGAGGTGGTAGCAGCACTCAGGACGCAAGAAGTTGTGACCCATTGCGTACTTGGCAACCATCAACGTGCCTTGGTTCCGAACAGAGTATTCGGTTTCAAGGGCGAGATCCAACAACTTCACAGTTGCGAGACCGGTTCGCTGGAACACGATTCCGTTGGTGTTGGTGAAGTTGAGACCACCGTAACCCACACCGCTACCGGCATAAATGTCGTTAGCAATGCTGGTGGATTCAAACACCGTGGCAGCACCAGAGTCTTCGTTGGAGGTTGGGATGTGATTGCTCATCATCACGTTCACACCAGCGACGTTGGTGAACCGACCGGTTGAGATGCTACCGGAACCATCGAAGTCACGGTTCATCACTGCACCAGCGGTGTTGGAAGAACCAGCAGACGCGACAACCTTGTAGTAATACTCGGGAGTCAGGAGGCAGTAGCGATCATCAGCGGGAACACTAGCTTCGTCCATCAGACGAGCTGCTTCGATGATTTGATCGATAACACCGTCTCCGGTTGTTCCGGTATCGAGGCGTGCGCCTTCTTTACCAGTTGAACCTTGCTCAACAGGGTTGGGATCGGTCAGTGCGGATTGCGCACCTGCGATAACGGTACGAATACATGCTTCATCAGCATGGTTGGCAAGAGCAAATCCGAGTTCACGGGAGTAGATCGAACGAACGTCGTAGTGAGCCATTGCTTCATCAATGTTGGCGATGAAGACCTTCGAGAGAAGGAGTTGGTCAATAGCGACAGTGCGCTCGGTCATTCCGATCAGCTCAGATCCATCGTCAATGATGTCCGCACCTGGGGTGTGGTACTTGGCGATGGCTTTACCAAAAACGGGGAATTGGGCAGATTTGCCCGAAGTGATGGTCCGGACATTGTGCAAGGGCATCATCACGTTCCGCTCTTCAAAGGCGGCGAGAACTTCGCCGGAGAATACTTTGAGGAACAGAGCGTCTGTGGCCCCCGCAAGGCTGTCCTGACCAAGACGAGTGACAGAAGCGTCAGCCATTGGAAAGATTCCTATAAAGGGTTAATAGAGTTAGAAAACACACACAGACCGTTAGATTCGCCCATCAGTCAAGTTGTCCGCCGCAGCGGGCCTGCTTATGGCGACCCTAAGAGGGTCAAGAGTTGGTAACCGTTTCGACCAGAGCCTTGCCCTGAGCCAAACCGGCGTTGAATGATCGTTCTTTTTCCTTGGCCTCACGCTTGGCATCGCCTGGGCGACGAAGGAAGAGACCAGTGGCAAGAGACAGGCCCGAAACTAGGGCCGCTCCGCCTGGAAGCTGAGAGAGTGGACCGGCAGCAGAGTCAGCACCGATGTTCACAACGCTGGAGGCAACGCCCCAGACCTTGTTGGCATCGTCGATGGACTCTTGAAACTTTGCGGTATTGACATCAACAAAGTTCTGCCATTCAGTCCAGGTGTATTCAGCATCAGAAAGTTTGATGGTGGATGCAGTTTGAGTTGCCGTTTGGACACCCTTGGGAACACTGACTTGAATCAGATCGTCAAGGGCGCAGCCAGACATGAAGTAGATCCCAGCTCCAAGGGCTACCCATACGGCTCCGATACCAAGTGCTGTCTTATTCATCACAACACTTTCGACATCTGAATTTTACGCTGAACCTCTTTACGGTAAGCGGGATCTTTGCGATACCGAGGATCGTTGATCGCAGCAGTGACTTCAGCCGTTGAATTAAAGCCGTTATTGACATTGACAGTATCTCCTTGGATAAGGCTTGGTTCCGTGTCGTTTGCTTTAAAACGAGCGTGCATGCCACGGACAGCGATATCAATCTGTGAGGGATCGCCGCTATCCATGATTGCGTTGTAAGCGTTGATTTCGGCTTCACTAAGACTCTTCGATGCCCACTCGGTCATCTGATTGTATGACTCTTCGCCTCCAACCGCCGCCATCATTTGAGTGGACTGTTGCTGCGAGTATGCAGCCATGCCTTGGATGTAGTTGTCAACCAACTCTCTTGGGAATCCGAGTTCATCCAGCTTTCGGTAGGACTCCTCACCGAGTTCACCCTTTTCGGCAAACTCTTCAGAGAACGGACGAATGTCATCCATCGTCAAGGCTTCACGATCCGAAGCGTCTACATCCTCAGTCACCTCTTGGGATTCTGGGGACTCTTGGCTACCCATCCGAGACTCCAACTCAGAGTAAGCCTTTGCCAAATCAGAGGCAGACTCAAACTTTTCTGGGAGCCACTCGGGGCGTTCTTCTGCCACCGCCTCTTCATTGACCTCAGGGGCGTTGGTCATCAATTCATCAGGCATTCCGCCATCTTCAGTTGTCATTTGAACTCGATCAGCCATCTTGTTGGGTTTCCTCTTGCTGCATGTCCATGCTCTTCAGTTGTTGTTTACCGAAGAGTTCTAGGGCTTGCGGGCCGAACTGTTGAGTCAGTGCAGCCTGTTGTTGAGCCTGTTGTTCAGCGGCGATCTGTTCTTGGCTCTTGATAAGATTTTCAGTATCAATCCCGAGAGATGCCGCTCTACGATCAATGTATTCGCGAAGGTCTACAAACTGTGCCAGTGCTTGCGGCCCAAGTTGTTGAGCCACACCAGCCAAGAATACATCGAGTTTGTTGAGGTCTTGCCCCCGACCCAAAGCCTCAATACCTGTGACAATCGTGGGTTGCACGATGTCTGCTGGGAGAGGAGGAAGAAGGTTGTTCTTTTTCATCCGCTCCATGATCCGGTTGACCAACGGAAGTTGGAACTCCTGCGAAAGAACCGAGTAGATACCACCAAGCTGCCGCTCGATGGATTGGGTAACTAATCGGATCTCTTCTGCGGTGACACGTTCAGCACGGCGGATGGTCGCTTCAGTAAGCAGGAACGCATTCGCAAGCCGTTCGTTGATCTGGTTGATTGTTTCGTACGCAATGCGCAGATCGGCTTGCTTTCCAACTTGCAGAGTAGACACATCCGCAGCACTGCCTTCCCTGATAGCTCCATTTGGGGCCTCCGATAGCGTTCTTGCTCTGGTGGTTCCGTTCGGATTGACCAAGAACACAACCTTGGCAGAAGCCGCCGAACCTTCGACAACTGCCATCGAGAGAGCCTCAAGACTCTTCAGGTCGCCGTAGTATTGCTCGGCATACCCACGCCCATAGGACTCACCGTCAACGCGGTTCATTCGCAGGGCAATGTAGGGAGAAGCGTTCTTGGCAAAGGTTCCCCGAGATCCAGGCACCTCTTGCCCACCAACCTCCTGGAACACTTCATAGTTCTCAGGGTCAATGCTCTTCACACAGGTGTAGAGATCCACGGTATCCATCGTGGACTCTTGACCATCCACCAATGCCGCGACCTCTGGAGGCAACATGGAGGGAGCGATGGTCTCTTTTGTGACCATCATTCGGACAAACCCAAGTGGACAGCGTTTTACGACATATCGATCCAGCCGGAAGACCCGCATACCACCTGATTTTGGTAAATACACGAGTGCGTTTCCGGTCACGATAAGCTGCTTGAGAGCCTCAAACATCGCAACTCGGATGTTGTTGGTCTCAATATCACGCATCACCGCCCGTTCAACACGGGACAATGCAATGTCAATCTCTGTCTTGATTTCTTCAGCTTCAGGCCCGAGTTCCTGCAACGCCATGTCATCAATCGTCAAGCGGAAGAATGGAGAGTTTGGGGGAAGGAGAGACAACAGAAGTGCCGAAGCCAGATTATTTACGCCTCTGGCTCCAGCACTCTGATAGGGGGTAGAGAACTTGGTGGAGTAGTTCGCTCCCTCCTCTGGCAACAAGGTCGGGATGGTGAGCTTGGCGACATCTCTGCCACGCTCTAGATATGAATACCGCTCCGATTGAAGGGAGTCATACATGGACTGAGCGGTTTTCATTTAGTACCTCAATAACTCACATTCAAGCCAGAGCCGCCGCCAGCACCGGACAACGGAATTCGCAGGGATCGTGCGCCAGTTCTTCGCATTTGAGAACGGGTTTTCGGACCAGCTCCAGCAGCAGCACGCACACGCTCTTGGGGGGGAAGAGGAGCGGGTGGCGGTGGGGCCGGAGGCGGTGGGGGTGGGGGGATATCAGGCGTACTAATGCACATCTAGAGAAGACTCCATTCTCGATTCGTTCTGCTCCTGATACACCGATTGCAAGAATCGCACCACGCGGCGACATCCCACTTCCATCCAGATTTCACGATCATTCATGCCTTCATTCGGGCAACGATCAGGGAAACGCTTGTCTAAAGCATCCAGAAGGGCTTTCGAGACTTCAGGAAAGTTCTTCATAGGGGAAGCCATTTAGCCCTCTCTTTCTTTGGATTCGTAATACGCCGCCAGCAAAGCAAGGTAATTGATGCCGTCAATGATGGTATCCCTGAAGGATTCATCGCTCACTTTGAACTCACCAGTTCGACAGAAACCGCTGAGGCGGCGGATCTTATCCGCCAATCGAACCAAGAAACCTTGTTCGGTTGACACGCCCATTCCCATGTGTTCCACAGCTTTGAAGTTGAGGAACGGGTCGGCCCCGTCTTGACCGCCCGAATAATCATGGTTCTTTCGGATGGACAGTGACAAAGCCTCTTCGCAGAGTTTTTGGTGGAACTTGAAGTATTCCTCACGATTCATTTTGGTTGCCATAGTTTTACTCCCTTGGTCTTAGTCCACTCGTTGGCCCTAAGAATCCGAGCCACTTGGGCTTGAACCAACGCTTCTTGCTCAGTAATACCGGCGTTCTCATACACCTGAACAACACCGTCCCACCCCTCATCTACGACCTTCTCAGCACCTTTGGGACCAACGCCTGGGCAGCCTGGGTATCCGTCAGTTCGGTCGCCAGCCAGTGATTGGATCAGGTGGTTACGGTCGGCTTCCTTCTTTGTGATTTCAACCACGCCGAGTTCAGGCTTACCGGGGTTGTAGAGAAGTCCAGGTATTGTCTTGAGGTCTTTGTCCTCAGAGACAATGATCTTCTCTCCCTTGATGTACCGGTTGCTGGTCGCCAAGATCCCAAGAACATCGTCAGCCTCCAGTTGAGGCCACATGAATGATCGGTACACCTTGAGGAGATACTGCTTGACCTCAGGGTAGATCAAAGGCTTTCGCGTCTTTTTGCGGTTTGACTTGTAGTCTGCATAAACAGACTTTCGCCAGTTCTCGGTGTCGCTCAGACAGATGACCACTTCATCAGCTTTGAGTTCTTCCTTGAGATCAGCAAAGGTCACATCCACCCGCTGACGGCACTCTTTAGCATCCGCAACAAGAGTCCAGATGTCGTTGCCCCAGTCGGTCGCCACTTCGCAAGCACAGCACGCCTGGTAGAGAACGATGTCAGCATCAATCAATATCGTCTTCGTCATCCCTCAGTCCTCCCGCCTTCAGCATCTCCTGTGACAACATTGTCAGGCCAAGACATTCCGCCAGAGATCCGTGAAAGACCATCACCATATCGTCCGCTTCCCCCGTCATCTTTTTGGTCCCCAGCACAACAAGAGAATCCAGCCTGCTTTTGAGAACCGATAGGAGAGTCTCCGTTGTCACAAAGTCGAGTGGGTTCTGGTCCATGTTCTACTTTCTTTAGAGCCTTGAGATGAGCCGTAAGCATCTTTCGCTTATCGCTGTTCTTAGGATAACACATGGCTTCCAGGCCAACTTCGGCTTGCTCTTTCTTTTCACGGAGATAGGGCAAAAGCATTTGAAGGCAGCGAGCTGCGTCTTGACCGTAGATCCGCCACCGATAGTAACGACGCTTGTTGGCCCTTTTCATTTCTGATACCGAGCCTCCAAAAACTGTGTGCATGTCGATGAGGGTCTTTGGGTAAAGACCTTCCACCGCAACACTCAGCGATTTGTAGTAACTAATACAGCCTTCCCCATCGATGATGCCAGCGTAGTACGCCATCTCTTCAATGCGTCTCAGCCCATGACCTACCAGTACGGTACTCGCCATCGAGGGGACATTTGAAGTTGTAGGGAAGTCCCGCTTCCCTGATCGAATCAACCGCGATTGAGCCTGCGACATCCTTATCGTCCTCTCTGACTACGAGCTGCACTTCGTCGTGAATGTGTGCGACCTGATGGAACTCAATCCCTCTGGCCTTGAGTTTGCGATGCAAGTCCACCGTGGCTTGCTTCATGATCACTGCACCTGCACTCTGAAGCAGAGTGTTCAATGCAGAGTGTTTGGAACGGATCGGCAACCGTCTGCCGTCAAGACCGATGAGATACCCACGGTGCTTGATCCCGTTCTCGATGGCTTTGCGGAGACTTTGCAAAGCTGGAAGAGACTTCAGAAACTTTGCTTGAAGTCCCTTACCTTCAGCCACACCGCCGCCCACAATCGAGCCAATCTTTTCGTGACCCGCCCCATAAAGGAACGCATAGATGAATCGCTTTGCGTCCCCTCTAGTTGGTAGACCTGCGGCCTTTTGGTTAGCGGTGTGGATATCTCCCTGAACGATTTCTTTTGCATAAGAACCTTCATCCCATCTGTGCATGTAGTGAGCCAAACACCGGAGTTCCAGACCCGATGCGTCTGCACCAACCAGAGTCCATCCACCCGGTGCTTGAAAAAGGCTCCTGCACTCTGGACCCCAAAGAGAACCAGAGGCAGGAACCTGTGCGATGTTTGGTTTGGAGTGGGTGCATCTTCCCGTGACCGTGCCACACCCGTTGATCCTCCCGTGGATGCGGCCTTGCTTTGACACCAGCTTGAGCCACGCTTCCTTGCCTTCGGCAAGTTGCCCGATACGCTTTTGGATAGTGAGATACTTCACCACCGGTTCAACGATGTCGAAGTCAAGTTGGGTCAAGATTGATTCATCAACCTTGGGATGACCGCTGGGCGTGAACTCTACAGGCTTCCACCCGTATCTCTCAATCAACGCCTCAGCGATCATCTGCCTGGAGGCGGGGTTGAACTCAATGACCTTTGGCTTGAGTTTGCGTCCCGTCTTCTCACTCACCCGCTCGATCACCTTGTCTGGAATCAAAGACTTCAACGACTTCTCAAGGTCATCTCTCTTGGATGCCAGTTCGGAATACAGACGCTCTGCTCTGTGCGTGTCAAATGGAAACCCGTACTCCTCTTGCTCGACCAAGATTTTCTGGAAGTCTTGTTCAAGATCAATCATGTCAATGCTCGGCTCGATGTTCATCAAGTATCCATAAAGTTGAGCAGTGACCGCAGTGTCTTGGGCACAGTAATCCTCCATCTCGATTGACCACGATTCCCAATCAGAGGTCTCGCCAAAGTCATCCTTCAACGCACCGATCCGGTGGCCCCATGCTTTGAGCGAATGTGATCCAATCAAATTCTTTGGGAACCCTTTGTTGATGAACCCAAAGTCCAACTCACGTTGATTTGCATAGATGCAACGAGCCATGACCAGAGTGTCTCTGACACACCCGTTGTATTCCCAACGCGGGTACAACTTTTTGATCGCTCGGATATCGAAGCTGATGATGTTGTGTCCAACAATCGTGTCAGCATTTCGTAGACGATTCAGACCTTCTTTGATGTTGCCTGCGTTACTTGAGTATCTCCACTGCGTCCCAGTGTCCAGGCATTGAAGCACCAAGCAATGGATTTCACGCAGACCCTCAAGATCACGGAAGTTGTCGATGGCGTTGGTTTCAATGTCAAACGCTAAGTTCATTGAACCCTCGCTTTCGCATCGTCCCAATAATCACGCTGCCAGTTGTCAACATGATCGAAGACCTTGCCCCAATATGTATCGGTGAGGTGAGTCTTTCTTCTCCAGTTTGGGCCGGAGTTGTGAAGTCTCGCCCACGCTTCAATATCGAAGTTGTCCGGCTCATAACGGTCAATGTAAGACATGACGATTTGCTTGGCGTAGCCTCGGTCACGAACATTCTGGAATGTCTCACCGTTTGCCGCAAGTTCGGGACGATGCTCGACCGCATCCCTCCAGTAAGGCTCAGTGATTTGATACGCACCAAGTTCGCCAGCCGCTCCAATCGCATTGTCAGGATCAGGATGCCCGCCGGTCTCCACCAACAGAATCGCACTGAAGAAAAGTTCTTGTTCAGAAGGGCACATCGTCAAATCCTCCGGAGCTGGCGGTGTCGGCAAAATCGGAGTGGGTTTCGGTGAGTCTTCCACTGTCCTTGTCATATTGAACGTGACAGGCTTCTCCGGTATCACCGCTCCATCTGTTCTTGAGTATACGGACAGTTGTGATATTAGGATGTTCGCCTTGCTGATCTCGCTCCAGGCCAACAACCATGTCAGACAATTGAGCGATACCAGCACTGCCACGAAGTTGTGAGAGAGAGGTTTGTCCGCCTTCTTCATGTGCCCTGCCATCTGGCCTCCTTAGGTGCGATACAAGCACCATTCCAATACCCGTTTGTTCTACCAAAGAACGAAGTCGGGTCATCGCTTGGTCAATCGTCCTACGTTCGTCGCCACCATCCAAGCCTGAGACAACGATGGACAAGTGATCAAGGATCACAAAGTCCACTCCAAGACCCACCGCCATATATTTGATACGGCTCAACAATGAGTCACAATCAATCGACCCGAAGTGGTCGTACAAAAAGCATCGGCCTGATCCAAGGTTCTTCTTGAACGCTTCCTGCATCTTTCCCTCATCCACATCATCACAGCGATGGATTGGGAGGTTTAGGTCGATACTGAGGATTCCTTGGGCTGTACGCTTTACAGACTCCTCCAGAGCGATATAACCAACCTTGTGACCAAGGGTCAGCAGATGATGGGCAATCTCACGGCAGAACGCTGACTTACCGATTCCAGTCCCCGCAGTGAACGTGACCAGCTCTCGCTTACGAATCCCGCCGGTCTTGTCGTTCATCCCCTCAAAGGGGTATGGGGCCGACACAACGTCATCTTTGGTGGTGAGGATTTCCCACAGTTCATCGCCTGGAACAATCCCATCAGGTCGGAACGTCTTGGCTTGCCATATGGCATCCATCAGTTCTTTGCTTTTCCCTTTGACCATCATGTCACTAGCATCTTTGAGAGGCAGCGTCACGACTTTGGCTTTGCCAGGTGACATGAGAAGTGCAGACTGTTCTGCTGCTTTGCGTCCGGGGTCATCGTTGTCGAAGCAGAAGACCACTTCATCAAACTTCTCCAACCACTCGATTGATCGTTGGATGGAACGCTTTGCTCCAGCGGCTCCTGATGGAAGAGATACCACAGGCCACTTGTTGCCCTGGAGTTGGCTCACGGTCAGGCAGTCAATCTCACCTTCGGTGACGATGACTTTGCGACCACCATCTTTCCAAAGGTGTTGACACCAGAGTCCAGCTTTTTTGGGTTCACCTAGCATGACAAAGTTCTTGTCAGGGAACCGAACCTTCTGAGCAACGACATGCCCACGCTCATCGCAGTAATCAGCAACGTGAACAGGTTGGCCTTGGTAATCACCAATGCCATATCGCAGCTTTTGGCAAGTCTCAACATTGATCCCCCGCTTCTTCAGCGGTCGGATGTCATGTTGGATGAGATTGTTATTAGTTGGTGCTTCAGTTATCAATGTATCCTCCTGCCCGTCTCCAGGCTTCCAAGTCTCACATACGAAGCAGAATGTGTGACCGTCTGTATAAAGAGAGTTGCCGTCCGAAGATCCGCAAGTCTCGCATGGTATGTGTTTCAGAAACTCTGATTCATTTGTCATCAATCCACATCTCTATCTTTGGTTCGCAGCCATCCGCGTACAACTTGCACGCATTGATCCGGACAATCTGATCGTCATCGTCCCACACCAACTTGTTGCAAGAATCCAAGATCGCCTTGAGGTAGTTGTCAATGTCCCCCCGTGGGGCACTGAGTTTGGTGGTCTTGGGTTTGGTGCAATGAAAGATGATGCGGACAGAGATCGGTCCAGATACGGGAAGATCCTCCCTGCCCACCAGAAGGTCTGGGAGCAATTCCTTGAGTCGATTACGGAAGTTCGTATATTTCTTTCCGTAGTAGACACCCCAGCGTGTGACTCGCGGACGAGAAGCTGGGACTGGCGGGACAGGGATTGTGATCTTCATCAGAAGTCGAAGTTGTCTTCGGTGCCGTTGGACTCAGACGAAGCCTCAAAGGTCTGTGCCTTGAAGCCTTCAACTTCATCAAAGCCGTGGTCGGAAGCAGAGTCTCCACCGGAGGATGGCGACTTCAGTTCTTGAACCTGTACGGCTTTCATACGAAGAGTCAAACCGACTCCCATCGTTGGGACAAACCAAGGACGAACCTCTGCTGAGATGCGAATGGTTGACCCGCCGCCAACTCGATCCTCAACAGGTTTGTTTGCTGAGTCAAACAACTTGGGGCGTTGCTCCCAAGACTTGCCTGTTTTGGTTGTGACCTTTGCAGGCAATTTGAACTTGACTTCAACATCACCGGTCTCTTCTCCGGTGTCATCGTCAATCACAGGCTTGACCGGCAAGTCCGCAGTCTTGAGCTGCTTCTTCTTTTGGTCTTTGCAGTGATAGGCATACGCCTGCTTATGAATGCTTTCGAGTTGCTTGACGAACGGTTCAGCATCCTCAGCAGAGAGGCGAAGCGTGCAGGCGTAGACACCTTCAGGTTCAAACCGAGTGTCGGGATCATTGAGCCACGGATAAACCGCAGTACCAAACGGTGAAATAAGACGAACACTGTCCATGTGGGAATCCTCCTTTGGATTCAACTGAAAAAGTAAGGGGCATCTCGAAGGACATTGATATCGAGATCCCCCCGTTGGGGAGGCTCCGGCAGGTCTATACCTTGCGGGAGCATCGCTTGTTGACCCTGACGGAACCGTTCCAAGGGGTCATCACTAAAGATTTCAATCGCAGCCTCGCGGATGCTTGCAGCCATAATACCGCAATGTGGTGCTGGTGTCGATAAAGAATCATGCACACTGCCAACCTCTGTCACCCCATTGTGATGGGCGGTACGGATTGATGAGCGATTGACGCATCCGTCCCAACTGTGAGTCCAGTTTGCAGTGATCCCATTCAAGTTTCGACGCATCGACAGTTCTCCGGTCTCGGAGCGTAGCCGTTGCTGGCGAATCACTTGACCAATGCTGGTCTTCACGGTGTAGCGTTCCAGGCACTCATAAGCCTGGCGAACCATGAAGCCGTCAGAGGTGAACCAACGAAGCGGGGTGTCGTTCTCGATAGAAATCTTGACGCACTCCTTGAGCCAGTCCATGATCTCCACAGCTCCAGACACCGTTTCCTTGATGCACTCCCAAACGATGTCACCCAGCCAAGCCGTGGGCCTGCGGATCTCATCACCGAACGGATTGTGCATACCCTTCTTGACTTCAACCCGAAGGTGATCCGAGAGGTACTGCTTGACCTTGAACAGCGTCACCCCATACGGAAGAGTCATCACTGGGCGTTTGACCAGAGACCTGTTGATCTCCAACTGCTGCCATCCAATGGCAAACTCATGGGTAGACTGCATGACCTTCTGCACGACCTTATCTGCGACGATGCCGTAGATGTCCTGGGGTCTGTCGCAGGGCATACAGTTCGTTGCATACGCTCCGATTGGGTCTAGCCTTGCGAGGCTGAGGATTTGGATTCCGTTGCAGGTTCCATCTTGAGAACAAGGCAGAGCCGACATGAAGCCGAAGCCTTGTCTTTTGAATCTCGCCCATTCATCGCAGAACGCGAGGAACTCCCACGGTTCATCTGCTTTCGTCCATTGGGTGTATCCGAGGGGATCTTTGGCACAGTCTTCAATCCATTCTGTATTGGAGTGAACCCATTCGATCCGCTCAACAAAAGTCTTCTTGTCGTGGCCCCACCGGTTCGCTCCGGCAATCGCAAGCCACGACACATCATCTTCGGTCTTCATCTCCGCACCGTTCTTGAACATCAACAGAGACTTGGCCCAACTTGTTCCCTGTGGTTGCAAGAAGTAGGGCATGGGGTACATGCGTCCCCTGAAGTCAAACTGATGGGGGAAGCCCATAGTCTTTCCGTCATACTCTTCGCAAAGCTGGAGAGCCTTGACCAGTTGCAATCGCTTGCTTTGGTTTGACTCGTTGTCTTTGTGGATCGACGCAGCCATCCGGCAGTATTCACGACGGGCCTCTTTGTTGGTGTCGATGTCCTCAGGCTTGTCAGGCAGTGGTTCATCCTCAGCAGGCGGCAGGTCTCCCAAAGATGCACCGTCTTCCCAAGCCATCTTCATGGTCCCGTAGATAAATGGGTTCATGCTCCAGCCAGTTCTCTGGACAATGTTGATGGCCTCGAAGACCTCAGGCATCTCAATGCCGTGCAGTTCATTCAGAAGTCTTTTGTCGTGGGTCTTGACCATAGGTCTTGGCTTCCACATGACTCCGTGATAACCGCCGGAGTAGACCGTATCCCAGTCCATTGGTGTATCGACCGTTGGCATGAACACAGGGTTCAAGACTTCGCTGAAGCTGTGAGACTTCTTCATCCAGTCCAACATTTCGTCAGTCGCCTGGACAATCGTGGTGGTCTTACCATCAAACCCACGGCGTTGATTGATCTCAATGATGCCGGTGTATTGACGCATCAGTTCCACGCAGACCAGACCAACAGCAAGGGAGTCACGCTGAGGCCACTTGGGGAACATGATGTCCGAATGCTTGGCGGCACGTTTGATGAAGTCAGCGTGATACTGCGGTCCTGACTTCATCGCACGCTGACGGTTCATCTGAGTCAACCGCCAGAAGTCCGGCTCTTCTTTGCGAAGCGTTGTGAACAACAGTTCGTCCTGAAGAAGACGAGCCACGGTCATTGCGGATCGTGTCAGTTTCTTGCCGTGACTGATTGAATCAATGACAGACCTTGCGGTGATCGCAGCGATGACCTTGGGCTGTAGTTGTTCGATGTAATCCAACGCACGGTGTCGTATTCCAGGTGCTTTGGATGCTTGGCGTTTCCATTCCTCAATGCCTCTGGTCAGCTTTGTGACTGACTCAGCGAGGAGCCTGCGTCCTACAGGCGTGTTGGCTTCCATACCAGCGGCTTGTGACTTTCGGTAGTTACGCCAGTAGCGTTCCCGTCCAGCCTCAAGCATCTTCTTCTCAGCATCAAGTTGCTTGCTCATCAAGCCTCCTCCGATTCTCCATCATCTCTTGGATGATATACCAAAACAAACGCTTGACAGTTCGGACAAGACAGGTTAGTCACCACTGAATAGTAAATGCTGACCGGTTCGTCCACACAATCGTGATCACCTCCCCAAATAAGTTCAGTATCACACAGATAACATTTCATTCATGAAGTCTCCACCAAAGGGTACTAAATGCTTTTGCAGCGACGGCGGGTACTACCGCGTTACCTAAGGCTCTCAGTCGATCCACTCGATCAAGATGCCCCCCTCGTTTAGGGCAGTCCACTTCCCCGGGAACCCCATGAGCTGGTCTACCCAATCCGGATTCAAGTGTCCTTGGGTATTCCCAGTCGTGTTGTTGTTCCCCGAATCCAGCAGGCCACTCCTCGCCATCGCTCCAAGGCATCTCTCCGACAGGGAGTTGTCCGGACCCTTGTTCAGACGATAGTTGTTCTCGCCCGTGGTCGGAGTGGGCCAGTTCACCGCAACTCCCAGGCTCTTCCCCGGCTTGCCCTTGGCTCTGCCCTCTTCGTAATCCCGAACCCTCTTCTGATACTTCTCCACAGGTTCGTCGTGATTGCCTCTGGTCGC
>Ga0070752_1000532_pt1 | contig 30942 bp, 32 predicted proteins | sample VirMetDEL_Aug_30_FD_77440 | JGI IMG/M metagenome (GOLD analysis project Ga0070752, IMG submission 77440) | Aqueous microbial communities from the Delaware River and Bay under freshwater to marine salinity gradient to study organic matter... | ecosystem: Environmental > Aquatic > Marine > Coastal...
AACTTTATAAGCCAGATCAAGAAGACTCACAATGCGGTTCATCATCGCAGAAATATTTCGTTTCACTATTTACTGTCTTTCGTCTACCGGCGTACTTGCGATTGCGCGTGCCAAATAAGTCAATCCATGTTTCGGTAGACACTTATTTACAAAACTATAAATTATCTGCGTTTACTTCCGCACTTCATTTTTTTCTGAAGCCGTTTTGCTCTTTTTTCCACCTTTCTAGCACTTCTACGCGCAGATCTCCTCACGCTCTTTGTCGATGCCACCAATGTGGCTCTCTTTCTTGCGGCGCTCAGCCCTTTGCACGTCATCTTCCCCTCTCTGTCGCACACAGGGTACTTCTTCTGTTTAGCGTCTAAGAAGCACGGCGACCTCAATCTTTTTCTGTAAGAAGATGGATTCCATTTCTTTCGACGAGATGACGCTTTGCGTTTGCTCTTCCTGCGAGATCGTCGCCGTTTTCCGCCAGACATCCTTCGCCGCCTTCTGCTCCGCGATGACGCTTTGCGACGAAGTCGCGATGCGGAGCTGCGTCGCCGCGGAGATCTTCTTTTCTTTGCAGACTTCTTCCTGCGCTTTTTCCCTCCGACAAGGCCGGATTTGCCAGAGTACTGGAGAATAAAGTACCGGCTTTTATTTGCTATGTGTGAGTAGCACGCCGGATTTCTCAAATCGCAGATCGTGCCGTGGGCGCCGATCTGTGGATCCATATATTTGACGATTCCCGATGAGTCTTTACCTATCAAAAATACGTGACCGATCTGCGCGTTCACGGAAGCATTGTGACCGTAGTATCCGCAGAAAATGACGTGTCCGGGTTGCATTATGTTCAGTGTGTAGTGTTCCAGCTTTTTAATGTCCGAGTAGCCGAAAAAATCCCACTTGTTGCTGGGAAACAAATAAGTGAACACGTGTTCAATTTGATCTTTTTGCAGTCCTTTGTCACCCGAAGCGATCCGCATCAGATCTGCGTTGCGTCCGTCTAACGCTCCAATCAGCTCCAAAGCATTGATCACGCAGTCCATCGGTTTTTTCACCCATCTTCTAAATGAGGTTATTTGAGCGTCGCTCATCTTAAATTGCGCAGGTTGAAATGTCATTTATTATATAAAATAATTTTGAGACCATTGTTGGAGAATTTATGTTCAACGTCCGCTATGTACCTGTTTATCGCTTGATGCATTTTTGCGGTTAAATGCGGCGCTCTTCCTCTTTGAGTAGCTTGGTACATGGGTCTAGAGTACTTGTTGTTGATCTTCTCCACCAACCTTTTCTCGTCTTCTCTGGGTATGTCCATCTTCTTTGTCGCATAAAGCTCCCATACCCCCCACGCCGTGTATATAAAAGATCTTTGAATCATGCGCTTGTTCGATCTCTTTTTCAGCACTTTCATCACGTCCTCTGCGCTAGGGTAAGCTTTTACTCCAATCGGGTGCGTGTGCCACAACAGTTCCTCGTACGGAGGCTTAAATGTACATGCCACTCGGTTTCCATCGCCCACCACTCCTTTTCCCTCCTCCACTGCTTTGTACTTTCCGTTTCCGGCAGGTCTAAGATAGCCGCACGTTTCAACCTTTCTCTTCAAGAACTTGGTTATATCTTTTTGATTGACCAGGACAGGAGGTCCGCCTCCCGAGAGACGTCTCGATCTCCGTTTCGACCGGCGTCTCGATCTTCTTTTCGACCGGCGTCTCGACCGGCGTCTCGATCGGCGTCTCGATCGGCGTCTCGATCGGCGTCTCGATCGGCGTTTCGACCGGCGTCTTCCACCCGATATTCTCGAGCGGCGTCTCGGGGAGCGTCGTTTCATTTTTGCTTTGGGAGATTTTGTTTTTTTCATTTTACTTTATGAAAAAAACTTATTTCAATGGGGTGTTACGCACGAATACTGGCGGACGTCACACCGAGTAGTTTCATCGCATTCTCCTTCCTCCGTGCTAGTACAGTAGGGTGGAAAATCCCGCCTTACCGGCAATGGACTGAACTGGTCTGGGTAACATCCAGCATATCTGGCGCCTGCCTGCGCTAATGCGCAAGTATAGTTGCAATTACAATTATGCACGCAATCGCTGCTATTGCTATCTCTAGGAATGCCGGTATCCAAATAATCGTACGCGGCGCATACCTTGTAAGATCCATCGTTTTTATTATTTAGAGTTGTGTACTCCGGTGAGAACTTTATTCGAAAAGTACCATCCGGATTCGCGTATCTTGAATTGCTAATATGAGGGTAAAGATTTTCGTAAGCATTCGGCCATTTATCACAGTTGCATTGCGTGTAACACCTACTATCGATTGCATCGCAAAAAATATTTGACGGACCACATAGTGAATGGGCCGTCCTAGGATCTTTAAAAGTGAACTCAGCAAATTCACTTCCAAATTGACACGGATCTCCGGCTTTCATGCGGCGAGTAGTTCCGTCTGTTTGTGTGAACGATATGTCCGTGTCTGTAGAAACAATTCTTCCGCCGTTCAACGCGTTGCACGTGTACACCTTGTTTTTGAGAAGCGCGTGTACTCTCGACGACATAGGAGAACCGTCAGGATTAATAAAATTGTTTTCAAGCATTCTTACAAACTGAGGAATTATGTCTGGAAACCTGTTGACTGGGTATCGCGTAGCGAAACCTGTTTCAATCGCTTGACTGTTTCTATGGAAGTAAAAAAGAGCGTCTGCTATCATCTTGGATTGTATGTTTGTCAAAGTTGGCGTGGTAAACCCTGGATTAGTTTGAGCTCTGGGAATTACAAGCTCTTGATCCTGAAGAGGCTGTTTCGCTGCTCTTTTTTGGGCGTTGCTTTGAACTTGGTTTCTAATCCACTGAGATATCTCAATACCCGCGCGGTCGCACAAAGTTTTCCATACATCAAAAGGGGGACCAACTTGTGGTCCTCTTATATTCTGACAAACTGGATCAGCCGTATTCTCGTCAAATCCAATTTGTTTGCCTGATTTTGTTTTTGTCATTTTATTAATGAAAAAAACTTATTTCACTCCCAATTTAATTTTGATACCGACACACTGCAGTTCCTGTATGAGCAGTTTCGACGAGAAGGGCATATTCACGGTGGTGATTCTAGAGGTGTCGCACTTTTTGCAGATGTCAGGCTTGTCCGCAATCGTGCCGCACTTGTTGCAAACGGAAACGGTGTACAGGTCTGAACAGTCGAACACGCGCTCCTTCAAAAACCGAGAGCATCCCGCCGCGAGCTGACTCCACGTTTCCATCTCGCCGACTCGGAGACCGCCGTTCCTCGACCGACCTTCCGGGGGCTGTCTCATCAAGGTGGTCACCGTTCCACACGCTCTCGCGTGCATTTTATCAGAAACTAAGTGTTTCAATCGTTGGTAGTACGTGGGTCCCATCATAATTTGCGCATCCAAGGGTTCTCCAGTGAAACCATTGTAGAGTTGCTCAGTGCAGTCGTCGTACCCCAGTCTCACCAACTCTTTGGATATTTTTTCTGCAATGTTGGGGGTGCTGAACGCGGTACAATCCCCTATTTCGCCTTTGGCTAAACACGTTTTTCCCAATGCGCACTCCAGAAGCTGATTTATGGTCATACGAGACGGCATCGCGTGCGGGTTGATCACCATATCCGGAACCATCCCCGATGCCGTGAAAGGCATATCTTCTTGCCTGTACACCATTCCAATTGTGGATTTCTGAGCGGCGCGCGAGTTACCAGTAAAAACTGGTTTCATATTTTCGCGAACAAGAAAAACGCCTGTTCGAACGGTCAAACAGTACACTTTTCCATCGTAATCTATCCACTCTTCGGTTTGTCTATGCTGCTTCTTCGTGTGGCCATGATTCACGGTCGGTTCCAGTTTTGTTCTGATAATGGTGATTGTCCAGTGGTCTGCCGTAGACTGAATAATGCGACCGTCTTTCATAGTTGTCTGTGCCCCCGCTTTTTTGGACGGCTGTATGCGTGCAAACGAAGACCATCCAGCGTGTTGAGCCAGACGCGTTAAATCTTGCATCAACCGCTTTGAACTCGTGTAGTAGGTATGCTTATTATTTTTCGAAGTGTGGCCATCTCCCATCTCCATACTTTCTATTAACAGCCTTGCTTGGGCTTTGTTCAGAGACCAGCACCAATCTGGCAGAAATTTTTTCGTAGCACCCGGTGAAAACTGTTTCATATATTTAACCAATTGAACGTCGTATACATTCATTTTTTTGCTTCTCGCGTTGAATGAGATTTCGAAGGGCAACTGTTGAAAGCACGCGTTCAAAGCCGATTGAACTCGGGGTTTATTTCCGGCTATCGACACTCGGTGTTTGGCAGTCCATCCTTCTGCAATAAATATTCCAAAGAAAACAAGCCACGGATCCATCTTCACGATCGCATCACTCCTGACTTTGCCGTTCCCGTCTATCATCTCTGGAATGGTAAACGTGTTTCCGATCCATTTTTCTGGTTCAAACGCGTACGCCGTTTTCTTGTGTCTGAGACGTTTTCCGAACCCCTCGTCCGCCCGCATAAAGTCAAATTCAGCATTTTCCCAAGAAGTTGGCACCCCTTTACGCTTCTTGACCCACATTCTGTGGTTGGGCGTAATAGTCAGATCGACCAGTTGAGATCTGAGCTTGTACATTTTTCCTTTGTAATCGTATTCGTGAACCTTTTGAGGGTGTTCGTAAACCATATTTTCTCCGTCCAAGATAGCGACCTTGTGTGTCAACTTTACATCCGCTATAGATATCCACCCTTCGTCGGTCAACACTTCTGCATTTTTTTTTAAGCAAGCCACTTTATCTCCTACTTCCGGAATTCTCGACTTTCTGACAATGACTTTGACCATTCTGTACCCGTCTGGCGTGACAGATTCTTCGATGCGATCTACGAATCCGTCTTCGCCCTTCTTTGCGACTAACGAGCAGTCTGAAATCTTTTCGTCGGAGTGTTTAGAGGAGAAAATGAAAATTTTCCCCACGAGCACCGTGTCTCTGGAGACCGGCATCGGATTCCCCGCTTCTGTCCTCAGCCGGATCACTCCCGTGTCGTCTAGCTTGCTGTAGTCCAGCCCGTTCCTCCTGTACTCGTGAGGAACTCTGCCTAGCTTGCAGTACTGATACGAACCTTCTTTTTTCTCTTCCGCTGTGAATGTCTTGTACGTGGTCGCTCTGAACAAACCTCTGTCAATTGCACTTTGATTGAAGATGACAGAATCTTCTTGGTTCATCCCGGTGTAGCATGCAATGGCCACAATTGCGTTTAGTCCAGAGGGCATATCGGAAAAGCCCATAATCTCAGCCGCCTTTGTGGTGACCAACGGCTTCTGCGCGTAGTCCAGCACGTGGACGCAGGTATCTCCGCGTCGGTGAAGACTCTGGGCAAACATGCTCATCGCCTGTTTTCCCATAGAGGCCTGGAACGCGTTTCTAGGAGCCTGCGAATGGTCTGGAAAGGGGATCATCGCGCCCATCACGCCCATTATCAAGGATGGGTGAATCTCGGTGTACAACGCGTTTTTAACAGGAGCAGTTTTACCAAAAGAAATGGTGGATTGCGCGGCGTGGGCGTTGTCAATCCACCGGAGTATCTTAAGACGTTCCAGTTCGTCCCACTTCATTCCTGCGGTCAGCATTTTGATATTTTTTGTGACGATCACTGGTCTCAACAGCCTTCCCGCGTCTGAACAGATTCTGACCTCTCGCGTGAGCGCGTCCACGGTCACCGATATTCCTCTGGGGATCTGTGGGTACTTCCTCACGTATTTAGAAAAGAGCTCCGGATTACGCGTGACCCCGAGCCATTTTCCGTTCAACAGCACAGAGTACCCCAATATTTCGTCCATCACAGACTGGACGTTCGAGGCGTCCAACGCTTGCATAATTTCCGTTCGGATTAAATGATTAGATACCTTTTTCGATATCGTCGTCATCAAAGCCAGGTTTAAAACGACCCCTACTCCCTGCCCTTCGGGGGACTCTACGCCGCACACAAACATAATCTGAGAGCCGTGAATTTGCCTCAGTTTGCTGTTCCTGCCCTCTTTGGCAGCGGGGATGTTTATGCGACGGAGATGAGAGAGCGTCGCGCCGAAAGTCAACCTGGACAGAACCTGGGACACGCCTTGGCGAATGTAGTTGCTCTTCCGCACCCCCCAGTTTCCCGTTTGAAAGCAGTACAAGATTCCTTTTGTTATCGTGTTTAGTCTGGAGATGAATGAAACCGCGTCAGGGCTCCGGTGCTTCTTTTTTTCCAGATACACCTCGATCGCGTTGACGAAACGCTTAAACAGCGTGCGAAACAAATCCAGGCAAAGCTGTCCTGGAGAATCGATGCGCTTGTACTCGAAATCGTCCCTGTCATCGATCGTCCGTTTTCCAACGTGAACAAGCAAAAGTTTCCGAATAAATGCTAGATAAAGCCACTTCTTCCCCTCTGCCGAGTCATTCGTTTCAAGGTGCGGAAAAGCCTCGTATCTGATCACTTGTTTCACGTATGAGGGACGACCATCTTTTCGGACGGCGTACAGGCTTTTTGATCCGATGTAGTCGATACACGCGTTGATGCCGCCTGTGTTTTCCGCGACGCGATATAAACAAGTCAGAATGTAGTCTATTTCACGTCCGGCAGGTTCAGACGGACAAACGCCCCACGACTTCAACCCTCCAGGAAACACTCTGTCGGAAATAGCAACGGAGTCCCATTCATTCCCGAAAAGGACTTTCAGAACTACTCCGGCCGGGATAGGATCTTTGATGTAAGGAAGAGAAAAGAGCAAGTTTCTGCCATCTTTCGCCAGATGGCACGAAACCAGAACGGAATGGGCTGTGGCGTCCGATATGCTTCTCATACTGGAAGACAAATTGTACTTTCCGTTTTTGCTCTTGTTCACCAAAATCCGGTTGTATATCCCGCGCATCTGTGAAACCAAGACCCTTTCCTTGCCTTTTATAACAAAGTATCCGCCGCGATCCCATTTGCACTCGTCGTGCTTCACTCTTTCAGCCTTAGACATCGAACTCAGTCTGCAGTGACTCGAGCGCAGCATTATAGGAATGTTGGCTATCAACACGCGCTTGTGACTCGTTTTCTTGATTCGTTGCGTAGACGTCAGCTTCAAGTTTTCCTCAATGTCTACGAAAAGAGGGCTTTCGTACGTCAGATCGCGCAAACGACAGCCCGACGGGTAAAGAGCTTTCAACGTTCGGTTCGATTCGATCACGCTGGGCAATCCGACGGTTGGATTCGAAAACGTCAGAGTGTAGGAGTAAGAGGGGTGATCGACGTGAATCGTGTTTTCGTTTTCGATGACATCCTGTATTCCTACGTTTATGAAATCGTTGAAAGAGCTGATCTGGTGGTGGACGAGTCCATCCTTTTGATCCAAGTATTCTCGGACAAGTTTCCACGCGATATCTTCTGAAACTTCGCACATTTTTATCTGTCTAAAAACTGAAAATGATAAACCATTTTTAGTTTCGCTAATTAAATAAAGATGTGGTCTCAACCATTAAAAAACAAAGATGATTCTTGCTACATCGACGTCGCTCTGATATCACTGTTTATCAATCCATCGTTGAACGTGAAAAGATCCATTTCACTTTCCCCGGAATGCTCGCCGCGATCGGTCGTTGAAACGTGCGGTGCGAAGGATCTAGCGTCTACCCGGAAGATTCAAAATCTAGTTCGAAAGACGGCAGATCGTTTGAGAAACCACCGCAAAAGCAACTCCACGCGGGCTGTGCCTATTCAAGCGCTCAGAAACGCATCGAAAAAATGCCCGACACTGAACGACTCTGAAAGATTTGACAAAAGTGGGATGAATGATCCATCGGTCTTTATCGAATACATCGCGGCACTTTTTCCCTGTATGAACGTCAAGATTGAAACCAACGGAAAAGTAGAGACGAAAAAACACCCTATTATTTACTTGGAAACGGGAAGTCTGGAAAAGATAGATGGTATGGATTTGAGCGATGTCGTGGAACTTCACGAAAGGAAAAACAAGATTGAAATTGTAAACCCGCCCTTTGTCGTGTTTGACTTGACACGATTGAACCACAAAGGGGAGTATGTGGACGACGTGCAAGTTTTCCCCGACCGGCGCTTAGACTTGGGCGGTTCCAAACCTTTACTCTTAACGGCGGTGGTCGTATGGAAAGACTACCATTACACAGTCTACGCTAGGATAGGAAGAACTTGGTACTACTTTGATGACATGGAAAAAAATGTCGAAAAAATCGGAGGTTACAACAAGATGATTCAAGACAGATCAGAATTTGCCACTATGGACGGTAAGCTGTTCGTGTATCAAAAATAAAATTTTCTATAATAAATGACTTATAGAAAATCTAAAAGACGCAGTCGACGACGTAAGTTGTCTGGCGGAAAACGTGTCCGTCGAACCAAAGCTCAGATGGTCGCCGCGAGAAAAGCGCACGCCGAAGCAAGGAAAAACTGCCCCGCCGGTACCCGTCCTCTGAAACGTCGGACAAAGGACGGGCGATCCTGCAGTAGACCGAGAAAAAGTCCTCGTAAATCCGGATCCAAACGGGCGCGTCGAACCAAAGCTCAGATGATTGCCGCGAGAAAAGCGCACGCCGAAGCAAGGAAAAACTGCCCCGCCGGCACGCGCCCATTGAAGCACAGAACAAAGGATGGGCGTTCCTGCAGCAAACCCAGAAAAAGCCCACGACGCTCCAAAAAGAAGTCAATGAAGGGGGGGAGACGCCGTTCCAAACGTCGTTCCAGACGCCGTTCCAAACGCCGATCCAGACGCCGATCTAGACGCAGCAAGTCCCGTAGAATGCACGGAGGAAAGCGGCGCAGAAGTCGATCTAGACGCAGGTCTAAATCAAGGGGCAAGTAGATCAATCAAATAAGGGTTTATTTTTTTTTTCATTTTATAGATAAAATGAAAGTCAAAAAGATAAAACCCACATTTCCTAAAAATGCTCAGAAGGTTGTCGCTGCAATTTATAAAATGTATGACGAGATGTCGAGTATAGCAATCGACTTAGGGGAAAAGAAAGATTTTTTTATGCGAAATCCGGACACCTGGATGCTATCCCCCGATGAAATGGTACAAAGAGGAGATTACGACATGTTGTATGATGAATACTTGGACACTCTTTCCTACTACAAGGAGGCGCAGGCCGATGCGCGCAAAGATCAGAAGAGTCCGGTCAAGGCCAAGAAGACCGCCAAGAAGGCGAGCAAAGCTAAGAAAAAGACGGTTGCTCAGCTGAGAAAAGAATGCAAAGAAAAAGGTTTAGTTTACGACGCAAAAACTAAAAAGTGCAGGGAAAGCAAACGGAAAAAGAAGAGTCCGGTCAAGAAGGCGAGCAAAGTTAAGAAAAAGACGGTTGCTCAGCTGAGAAAAGAATGCAAAGAAAAAGGTTTAGTTTACGACGCGAAAACTAAAAAGTGCAGGGAAAGCAAACGGAAAAAGAAGAGTCCGACTAAAGCGAAGAGTCCGGCCAAGGCGAAGAAGGGGCGAAAGGGTCCAACAGAGTCGGCAACATTGTTCAATGTGGGCACGCGTAAAACAGGAAACGACGGAAACATGTGGGAGGTCGTGACCAATAAGAATGGCACAAAGAGGTGGAAAAAAGAAACTAAAAAGGCAAAGTCTAAACGAAAAGTGCCAGGTTTCTTCGACGCGTGGGATGACGTGAACCCCGGTTATTCTAAATGGGACTATGGCACGGGCATCGAACCGGAAGATGAGGCTGTCACGAAGTACATCAAAGATACTGGTAAGATTACAGGTGATATCCTGTATGTAGGGAGTAGTTATGAAAGCAGACAGGAGTACGGAATTGTCATTGTGGATTTGAGCAGGAAAAGGTTATTTGAGAACACTGAAGACTTTTACTATTTGAACCCTTCTCTTGTGGACGATGATGAAATTATAAAGGAGCTGACACAACACAATTCACTTTTGAAAAACAGCAAAAAGGCAGTAAAAGAGTACATCGCGTGGTACAAAGACTCGATCATGTTTTAATCAGACGCGAAGCAGACGCTTCGCGTCATCGCGAAGCAGGAGACACCGTGTATATTATAATAAATTGAATCTATTATAATTAAGCTTTGTGGCGGCAGTTTTACTGGAAGTGGTGCTTGAGCTTGCTCTGAACCCGGTAGTAGGTAAGAGGCTCATCCTTTGACGACCAGCGGAGAAGCTTCTTCAGCTTGGTGTCTGGAAGGATTTCCCGCTTGTCCTTTGGATTCTGGAGATTGTGATCCTTGATGTAAGCGCAAATGCACTTGGTCACATCCACACGGGACTTGAGCTCGCCGGCACTGCACCCGATGAACTTGCTCATCTCGCTGGAGATGGGCACCTGCTTGAGGAACCCAGAGTTCACGTTCGTGCGCTTCTTCGGCTTCTTGCCCATAACGCGAACGGACTTCGACTTGAGCCCCTTGAGCGTCTTGTTCAGAGACTTGAGGAACTTTCCGCCGGGGCACTTGCTCTGACGGAGGGTCTTGATCTGCTCTTCGACGTCCGAAATGGTCTTGTCGAACCACTGGACGATAGACTCCCGAGTGGCTTCGAGCTTTGGAATATCCTCGGTTTGGCTGGTGGTGGTGGGCGGGCTCGTGTCTACAGACGGCGGCTTTTCGACGACTTTCTTCGAAACAACGGACTTCTTGGCGGTCTTCTTGACCTTGGCAGAGGACTTGGACGAGGTCGTCGAAGTCTTCTTGGACGTTTTGCGAGAACGCGCGGCCTTAGCCTTGCGTGTAGTAGTAGAAACTGGGTTGGTCATTTTTTAATGAGAAGCCTTCTTTTTAAGTGCAGGTGTACGACTGAGTCATTGAGAAAACTCATTCGTTTTTATCTTTTTATTTGAAATGCAAATAAAAGGTGTGATTAGACTTAATATCCCCAGCTGCTCTGGCGCGGGTTGGGATCGCGGCAGCCCGTGGTGGCGTACTTTTGGTCGCAGCAGGCGGCATTTTGACCGTACGCGTCCATAATGGTGAAGTATCCGCCCTTCGAGTGGGCGAGCGCTTCGCTTCCGTGCGTGAGGGCGTCCGTCGTGATCGGAGCCCACACAGGGACGATCTGTCTGCCTCCAGTCAGGTTCACGTTTCTAACAGTGTCGTAAAGGGCGGGGCAGTTCATGCAAGATGTAGTTTTTCCTGGCATATTTTCATTAAAACAATATTTATTTTTTGTTCAACCATCGGGACAAATTGTCCTTTCCTTTTATGGTGACGATTTCTCCGCCGTGTTTGGTGTACACCGACTTTCGTGTTCTGAAATGTTTTCGAAGAACAGGATTGGTATCCACGAAGTCTAAAATGATAGGCTTCACATCCTCGCGCCTGAACACGCGCCCTAGAAACTGAATGAAGTAAGCCTCCACGTCCGACGCCAGAATCAGGCAGTCCAGTGTTTTGTGATCAAACCCCACTCCTATCTTGGACGAGGTGCCGACGAGTATGTTCACCGAACGGTCAAATGTTTTCTTCGTCCCGTACAAACCGTCTACGCGTACGCCTTTCGACTTGAGCTTGCTTTCGAGAAGAGCCGCGTGATCTACCCTTTTGGTCAGGATCAAAATAGTTCGAGTTTTGCTCAGTTTGAGAGCGGCCTCCGTTATCATTTCGTTTCTTTCCTCGTTTTCGCTCTGAGAGTTGAGAAGACCATTCCAGTCGAGTCGACCCTGCTCTGTTTGATCCGCGATCGGTTTGAATCCGGTTCGAATCTCGTAGACCGCGTGCTTCTTGTGCAAAATCCGAACTAGCTTCTCTTCGGAAAAGTAAAAGTTGAGAAGAGTGTTCAGTCCGTCGCTCCGGTAAGGCGTGGCGCTGAGCGCTATGACGTACCTAGGATGAATGTAAAGAAGCGCTTTCGACAAGCACGGAGACATCAACTGATGGCACTCGTCCACGATCAGGCACCCCACGTCGTCGAAAAAGTCAAACGGAAGCTTGCTCACAGTCAGCGCGTTCATCACCATTATGCACGCGTTCTGCGTTTTGCGTTTCCACTTTTCTAGCTTATCCGGCGTTTCTCGCTGGGTTTTGGATGGCGGAGCCACTTTCACCACCCCCGCTCCTTTCTTCAGGTCGGTGAACTGCTCTATGGAGTCTATCCACTGTCCGAGCAAAATCACCTTGTTCACCAAGACCAGCGTTTTCATTCCTATCTTCTTCGCCAGCGCTATGCTCGTGACAGTTTTCCCGAAACCCGGAAAGGCCGACACCACAATGGTGCCGCGCTTGTTCAGGTGCCGGAGCGCCTCCTTTTTGATGACCGTCTGAGGCTGTCTGAGACTCGCCGTATACTTGAACGAAATCTGTGTAAAGTCGGAACGAGGGCGTCGGGTTGCGCTGGGAACGTTTTTGAGAGCCCACGCCATAGGAAGGGCGATGCTGTCGTTCTCCAGCAAGTATGGATACACCCACTTTTTAGGCTTAGACCGCTGTTTGAAAAAGCGTTTAGGTTCGGCGTCCGCATTCGCATCAACTCTAAGTTCCTCAGAGATGAGTTCTCTGGTTGGCACACTCAAATTGGACAACTTGAAAGCAATTGACATTTTGTTATTGAGATTTTCCAATAATAAAATTATTTTCATTTTACCGCCCAGAGGTTTATTTCTCCTCTTTCTCTTCAAAGTGATCCCGCATCTGCTGGTACCCGGAAGAAAACATATCCATCTTTTCCTTGTTAGACACCTTGAAATCGAACGCTCTCACCACGCGGTGCGCGGACAGAGTCACTACCGCTGTGTCCGGCAAAGCCGATTCGATTTGAAGCCTTTCTACTTCGCCGATGGGAAGCATCAGAACGCGGTACATGTAGGACAGAAAAGATTTGCCATTCTCCTTCTCTTCCGGCTTAGGCTTGGGATTTTTCACTTTCACTCCGATCACTCGACCTCCGTAATCTTCAGCCTTCTTGAGCGGGAAATTGACGCCGCACCCTCCGTCTATGAAGTAGTTGTTTTGATACTGGTACTTCTCGAAAACAAAAGGCAGGTTGGCTGTCATACGGAGAGCCACCAGCGCGGGCAGTTCGGGGTGGCTCGTGTCGGAGATGTATTCTGTCTTGTTCTTTGTCAAGTTGAACGTGACTATTGTAAAGCTCTTGTTGAACTTTTCTCTCAAAGACTTTAGTGTGGGAAGATAGCCTATTTTCTGAACCGTCATCTTTTCGATGATCTCTTGTATCTTCGACCAGGAGGCCGCGCCGCGGCCGTCCATCATCGCGACAATGTTGAAGTGAGAGAGCTTCTCTATCACCTGGTTCACGCAAATAAAGGAAAGTATCTCGGCCGGCGAGTACCCGATGATCAGGAAGAATGCGATCATCGCGCCCGACGAAGTTCCGACAAAATGCTTGATGGTAGACAAACGTTTCGTATCTTTAAGAAATTGAGTAGCACCCAAGGCTAAAAGAGCTTTTGTCGACATTCCGGCAAGACAGAGGGTTTCAAAAGGTTTATCGCTCATGTTTAAAATGGGTAGAATTATCTTTTAAGATGAATGTCATATACTTTTGTAGTAAGAAATGCAATGATCAACACTAACAAAACTATTATGATGTAAAGGATGGCGTTGTTCCTGCCTTCCATGTAGAAGGATTTGCAAATGTTGCACCCGCTGATGTGGTCGTATATTTCTCTACAAGAACACTCAGTTTTCTTTTTCTCTTGCGCCGACGTAGCCGGCTTGGACGCATCGCCGGCCGGTTTCTGGTCGAAATCGTAGCTGTCTGTTGCCGGAGAAGCTTCCGCGAAATATTCCCTCGAATTCTGGACTGGCATATGATATCCCCCCGGACCCGTTTGCACATACCCGCCGACGTTCGGCCCCATATCCATAGCCATTCCGCTCATTTGATCCATTCCACCTCGTCGAGCGTGATTTCTGATGTATTTTGAGTAATCATTGTCGCGGTGAGGATTGTATGCAGGACCAGGCTGAGGCACTTCGAAACCCATTCCCGGGGGAGGGGTGGAGTAGCTAGGGAGTTCCGAAAGTTGGGGATTAGCGCTGGGCAATCTGTCTAAATATGTTACTCCTTCGTGCATTTCTTTACTCTATTTTTTTTTATTTGCAAAGGCACTCTTGCAAAAGGTATTTTAAAAGACAGGTTGTGCTATAACAAAGAGAATGACTACTACTACTACATCTGGACAAGTATTATCTGTTTTCAAGCAGTCGATCGTGTCTTTTATGGATGAGCTAATCGATCAGTTTCCAAAAGAAACAGGACTGATTCTGGCCAGAATCTTTCTAAAAGACCAAATTCCAATAGAAGTCACTATGAAAAATTTTGTGTTCAAACTAGAAAAGAACAACGGCCTTTTGAAAAAAATGGTCGCTGATAAGAATGAGCAATTTTTTATAGACAACGACATCTTTTCCATAGAAGCAGGCGGCGACAGCTACGCAATATCCGGCGGAACTGTGAACCACTTCAGGAAACTGTGGCTGTCCGATCTAGACAAAGACGACAAAGAAACAATGTGGAAGTGGTTCGAGTCGTTTGTGCTTCTCGCCGACAAGTACCAAGAAGTGCTGGCCACGAACAAAGAAAAGGAGAACTAGTACTTTTACTTCTTCTTCTTTTCGCGTTTACCAGTGCAAGCATTGCAAAGTGAAATTAAATTACCCATTTTATTTATTCTGAAAATAAAATGCCAAAAGCCAATCTAGTATTCTTTGGGACGGATATGGACAGCAGAAACGGTCTCAAAAGATCGCTCGTGTCGTTCCTCCTCTTTTTTGCACTGTCGTGGGTTTGGTTCGGCACGGCCGTGACCAAACCCAAACTGCTCGTGCACTTGATCGCGGCAATGTCTCTGGCTCTCGTCCTCGCGTCGGCAATAGGAGTGTACTTGCCCAACGCCAAAACCACATCCAGAGATGTCATCATCTACTCGGCTCTGGTCGGGTTCGTTGTTTCGATCGCCATCGCCTCAGCTCTCGTCGTATGGGCTGACAAGTCGATCGTGTACGGCGGACTCGTCGTGCTCTCGTTTGTTCTCATTTGCGCTTTCGTAGGCTGGCTGAACTACAAATACCTCTCTAAAATAAACTTTTGAAGTTAAACACATACTCTCTTTGAAATAAACATGGATTTCAAAAACGCGATAACAACGGAAAATGTAGAATGCGAGCCAGTCTCGTCGGAAGAAGAAAACGGCGATGACTACTTCAACTACAATTTAAATTCAGAGGCGTTCAAACTGAGCGGCCGATCGTACGCCTCTTTGATGGTGGCGGAGGAAGATGTGAGAGGAGAACAGTGGCTAGATAGGGAAGAGTGGGTGAATGAATACTACGACGATGTGAATGCCCACTTTGCCGAACTCGTGCACATACTGCGTGTACACTTTCCCGGAAGAAGAATTAAAATGAGCAACAAAACGCAGCTGTACAGAGACTTTTTCCAACTAGCCTACGATTATTCTTCAAGGTCTAGATAGATTCAGAGTATCGATTGCGGTATCGGGCACTTTGGGCTGGCTGCGTTGTCGGGCTGTATCGTCGACGTCTCGGTTTTTTTGCATTCGCTTTGCTTTGGCGAGAAGATCCTCTTTGAGGTTTTCTTCGTTTATACGCTTTGCCTTTTTCTCCAACTTTTCGGCATTTACACGCTTCTTTTTATGAAACGAATCTAACTTTAATTTTTGCTTTTCGTGAGGATCGTTTATATCTTCTATCTTGGTCAGGATCTCTTCATCTTCTTTCGGTTTGGTGTTTAACAAATCGGACAACGACGAAACGCTCTCTTTCTCGTGAGAAACGCTCAAGTCTAGAAAGTCTTGTTCTGGGTCGATGTGCCCCACTTCGTCCGAATCGGGTCTTGGATCGGGATGTCCGCTGTACTGATGCGGAGCGACACTGCTCGCGCCCTGTTTTGAGACTGGATCGGGCGTAGTATTGCTTTTCTTTGCTGAGACTTCGTCGCGATGCGGAGCTGCGGTTTCGTTGCGATGTGGGGCTGCATCCGACACAATATCAAATGGGTCGGGTTTAGCCATTATGTAGCGGGGACGCTTTCTGACGACAGGCGCTGGCACGGAGGGTCGGCGGGACAGATACGTCACTAGATCCTTGCACGCCCAAAAACCCTCGCAAAACTCGGCATGACCCCTGGACACGTCGATGATCGTCGGAATCACAGAAACACCCCAAGATTTGCATTTAGACCGAGCAACCGCGGAATCAATACACAAAGGCGAGTATTCGACACGGTGATACTCGAGTAAGTCCATCAGTTCGTTGCAAATGTGAGACTTGGAACTGAAAATTAAAAACAGAGGAACAATATGGCTCATTTCTTGTTCTGTGAAGATTGTTTAAATAAAACTTTAACCTAAATAAAGTAAATGGACTTGAATACAAATTTAGCTCGATTGGCCTACGAACAATCTCCCAATCAAATGAAGGGAGATCCGGGAAACCCTAGGAGTTGCGCCAGAAACAGAGACGCTCTCCGATACGTCGGATTCTCGCCCAATTCAAACGACTGCAACGCGGCTCTCGACTCGCTCTTCTCGGACGCCTCGATAAAAAGAATGTCCAAGTCGATCACGCGCTTTCTCGGAAAAGATCTCGCCAACGGAAGACCCGTGGTGGTCCCCGACAAGACCATCATCAGCGTTTTGAGTAAAATGGTGGACAGCTACCGCGCGGAAACAGGGGACATTTACGCGGGCAAGTACAACATACCCAACAACAACCTCGGAATGTATGAAAAGGTCGTCCTCCAAACGATCACCCTCATTGTAGACAACGTGCGCAACACTCTTGAAATGGAAAACATCAACGGAAGACTTTCCGCGTGGACGACTGTTCTGGGAGACTTCAACGACCACGGTCTGCGAAGCCACGCCCCCCTCAACGCAGAAATAGACAGCACGCGCAATCTTTTCCAGTTTCACATGAACTATTAATTCAATATAAATAAATACGACTATGAATGTAAACGGAAATCCTCTAGAGGTGTGCAGTTTGGATCCGGTGACCGGGTACACCAGAGACGGATACTGCAGAATGTATACCAACGATCCAGGAACTCACACTGTTTGCGCCACGATGACAGACGAGTTTTTGAACTACACGAAACAAATGGGAAACGACCTGAGCACTCCGAATCCCGGGTCGCGGTTTCCAGGTCTCGTCGCCGGAGACAAGTGGTGTCTCTGCGCTCTTCGATGGAAGCAGGCGAACGACGCGGGAAAGGCGCCTCCCGTTCATAGAGAAGCTACACACGAAGCAACTCTGCGATACACGGATTTGAACACAAAAGAGAGATATCGGTGTTAATTCTTTTTATACAAATACTGTATAAAAACTCTACAAACCCGAATCATCTTCTCTGAGTGGCTCTCTTCTTTCTCGACAGAATCTTTTCCACCTCCTTTGAGATTTTGACGATGGTGATATCGCTCAAGTTACAGGAGTCGGCAAACTCCTTGAGCGTGATGGGGATTCCCGACGACTTGATCCAGAAGTATACCAATCCCGAGGCGACGCTGTTTGGACGGGCTCGATTCAAGTTCGAACTTCGGTTTTTGATCTGCTTGTACAGTCCCTCCACTTCCAGCTTTTGCTTGTCGGACGCGGAAAAAGTGTTCATTATTTCGGAAATCAAATGCTCCGCCGTTATATGACCGCCGCGCAGGAGAGGAGACGTCGAATTCAACGTCACGTGCTTCAAGCCTTTCAACCCCGCTTTTCGGTTCAGCTTGAACAGTTTGATGAGGTTTTCGTGCGTTTTGGGCTGACCCACGCTCTTGTATGCGTGGAAAATGCAAGCAAAGATGATGGCTTTGCGGCAGTTGCCGCGGAAGATTCTACCCTTCGACACGTCGGAGTACAGCTCGTTGGCGATAGATATGATCTTGTTGGAAAAGCCGAGCCCCTGCACATCTTTGAAAATGCTCCTTTCCTCTCTCTTGCGCGCTTGAACGCGGGTAGGATCTTTTTTCCCAGAGTTCAAGTAGTTTCGCCACTCCCTGTCGTGCATAATGTTATGCTTGAGAACTACGCCGCACGTGGTGCACGTTTCCACACCGCCTCTGTTTTCTACATTTACGTGAGCGCAGCAGTCCCCGTTGTCCGCATTTCGTTTTGCTTCTTTGAGCTTTTCGAAATGTTCGAAGTTTTTAAGTGCTGTGTCAAATAGGTCGAAGTTCATCTTTAAGTATTTCTGATTATAGCAATCACCCCTTTAAACGGATCATTTTCACTGACGGGACACCGTATTTCTTTGACCGTTTTCATCCATACTGGCCAAATCGTCTTCTTGCACAGAGTTAGAACCCTTGTAGACGCGGTCGAAACAGACCAAACTCGCTGACGTCCCGTCCGCCGCGTAGCAAGGTGCTAAAAAGATGGTGTTGGACGTTTTCACAATCGACTCTTTGCAGTCGGGATAAATGCACCTTTCAATTGTAGAACGTCTCATTTTCATATAATTGTCTAGCTTGTGTTCCATAATTTATTTTTATTTACACAGCTATTTTTTCTTCGTCAATCACGGCTTGCAGAACCATCCCGTTCTCGAATTCGAGAGAGTTCCACAGCTGCTCTGGAATGCAAAACTGGTTGATGGCGATGACACTTTCCTCGCCTATTTCGACGAATGTCGCTTCTTTCTCTTCTACCTCGACAACGGGGTAGGGCAAAATTTTCGACGTGTGCGAGTCGATGATTTGCTTGTCCAACGCAGTGAACACCATAGACACCGCAATGCTGAAAGTCAGAAGAACGACAAAACCCAAAAGAATCAGTATGGCTACTTCTTTCGTGACTGTTGCTATGGGAAGCCCTACCATAATCAAAAAAGTGGGCGACGCGACGACTTGACACATTCGAGGCAAAACCGGCCTGAACGTGAGTCTGTAATAACAAAACAAAGATAAGCAGTAAAAAATTTCAATCAGTACCAGCAGACTGTTCACTGCGCACATCGCCAAACCGTACAAGAACAGCTGGTGATTCGGGTAGATATCGTCCACGAAAAAGGTTGAGATCAGCACGACGACTATAGACGTGCTGAAGTTAAAACAAAATATGATGAATGCGTTGTGATCTATCATAGTGCAAAAGTTAAACAGCGCGTGAGTTCCAGGAGATGATCTGATATACTCCGTGTGGCACATCATACACTTTTTTTTTGATTCGGGATTGTTCGTCGTCTTCACCCACGTCGCCAAACACTCTCGGTGAACATACTTAACTGAACCGTTGCACTTGCAGGGTGAAAAAAGATCGTCTAACGGTTCGACGTCTAGACATATTCTGCAACTTTTAGCGTCCATTTTATTTCAAGCGATTAAATAATTAGGTCTCCGAAGCAATTGAAAACGTTTGTGTCAGGGTTGTACTGCACTCCAGACACAACAACTCGCGCAAGAGATCCCTTTGTCAAATTGATGGAATCATCTGACACGCTCTTGATCTGCGAACCGTCCTCCGTCGTCTCGTGCATCACCTCTAGTTCTGCTTCGTCCGCGTCGCGGCGAATCCGCATCTTTCCTTCGCAAATAGGCACCAAGATCTTGAAAATGCCCGCCACATCGATCAAAACTCCCATGTCAAACACCAAACACACTCTTCCACCAAAACGACTCCCTTCTTTGGGATTCACGCAAACGGCGTCAAACGCCACCGAAAAGTCCACCAGCCCCGTCGCCTCGGATACCGAAGCGTTCTTTATCGACACGTCCCTTACATCTGTTATGTACCCGTTTTCCTCGCTGCAACTGCCAACCATAGTCGTTTTCACCAGCTCGCTTATCTTGGCATCTACGCCCCGAGACAAAATCTCGGGGGACAGTTGAAATGTGCGAGAAACTTGAATAGACATGACTTTTTACTTTGTTGTAAAAAGTCCATTTTAAAATCATTTCTATTTAACACACCCTTTTCAAGGCGAACACGGCGCTCAGCTGACCCAGGCTGTTGGGCGGCGCCGGCGGATCTTCGTCGGTCACCTGAAACTTTACAATCTCGCCCGAAGGAAGAGTCACCTTCAATTTCAGATTCGTGTTGGGATTAAACTTCATGTACTGCGCGGCGCCGTCTCCGTCCACTTTGATGAAAGTCGCCATCTCCGGGTGAGTCACGTCATCGACAGGCGCGACGAAAGTTGCACCCAGGGCGTTTGGATTGTTGGACATAATCAAATTCCGAGACGCGCCACCCGAGGTGCCAGGAGAACTTAACTCTACGAAAACGTAAGGGTAGAAAGCCAATCGTCCGGATCTGCTCGTGGCGAGAGGAGCATTGGGCAACGTCAGAGACACCAAATCGACCTCGTAGCATACCTGCTCCTGGAGAGACACATTTGAAGTAGACAAAGTGAATGTCCCTACATTGTTTCTCACAAAGTTTTTAACCAACCACTGTTGCATATTCAAAAAGCTGGAAAAGGCAGTTTCCGTTTTCCCGCTGTGAATGTACCAGGGGTCTCCGTTGACAGCTGCCGTAGGGTCGAGCACGGTAACAAGCCCGGTGCAGTTTCCATCACCCGCGGTCAAAGTGATTCTATCTCCGACGGAGTAATGATTTCCCCCGTCCGCCACCGAAAATGTGGACACGGGACCCGGGGGACCCGCCGTCGTTGCAGTAACATTCATGACCAAACCGCTGCCTCCAATCCCGCCGGGAGAAGTCGGATCCACCGTCGTCGGAGAATTGCCCAACGGATAATTCGTACCCGGATTGGTCAAAGTGACGGTTTGCACAACTCCGCCCAAAGCTCTCGCGAAGTTGACCGTGGTCACTCCCGTAGTTTCATTGTAAGTAGAACTGGTAATCAAACGCGCGTAACAAGCATTATTGTGTATCCACGATAACCAAAACCCATTGTACGCACCATTTGTCTTCAATCTGGCGCCGTTCAATTCCAATGATGTATTCCCAGAGGTTCCCGTGCTCGCAAAAGTACCGCTCTCGTTTATGTAGTCGGTCACTCGATTAGACTCAACAAGCTTAGAGCGCCAGCCTGGAGCCGGGTAGTTCTGAACGGAAGGCACGACGGACCTGTTCGCGTACGGGTGAAAAGACACAGTGTCGCCAGAAGCCAGCGTAGCAGGAAGAGCCGTGTCCAGAGTCACTGTTTTGGTGGCGCTGTTGTAGGCGGTGACAAGCCTAACCAACCCTTGGCTGTCGCCGGTCGCGGCCGCCGCCGTTATTTCCAGAATAACGTCCTGGAGAATGGTAAGAGTGGCCACCCCTGTTATGGCTCGCATCTGCGTTTGGTCGATCGTGATGGTTTCTCCTGCGACATACCCAGAGCCCGCGGTGATCAGCACTGCGCTGACAACGTCGTCGGTGCCCGTCGCAGACACTGTGAGTGTAAAAGTCATGCCAGTACCCGTCCCCGAATAGGTGTTGTTCGTGCCTGTCGCCACAACGTGACTGTCCGCTACAAAGTTGGTGGTCTTATCCGTGTTTTGAGTGATTGTCAGCGCCTGTCCCACTGCCACCGTGTCGACGACCATAGACATACCTTTGTAGTAGTCATCTTGAGTCCAGGAGGCGTTGGGACCCACCGCCAGTATTGCCGTGGTCGTTGAGCCGCCGGTAAGCGTGTCCTGGTAGTTGACCTGAGACAAAGCCGACGTTCCTCCTGGGTTGTACATGAGCTCCAAAAAAGATCCTTTTTGTATGTCAAGACTAGCGTTAGGTCCGAGATTGAAAGCCGAATTGGTCTTTGCCTGCTTCGGCTCAAACCACAGAGCTGTATTGTTTGTCGTGCTCACAGGACTAGGGTCGATAAGCGCGGCGCCTCCATTGTCGTTCACTACTGGAGATACTCCATTCAGATGGCGAATCGAATAGGTATGCTGATTCTCCCAGTTAGTGATCAAGCCGGACTGAGATGCCGGTTGCCCTGCTTTCAGAGGGTCGGTGGCGACGTAGACGTACACCAAGGATTTATTTCCGTCGAAATCTCCGATAGGCCTCCATTCGTTGAGAGAGTCATTGAAGATTATGTAGTCGTTGTTGTAGGCGTCGTTCCATCGGTCGCCCGCGGGAAGAAATATAACGTTGCTCGCCGTATCTGTCGGGTCTGTCAACGAGAAAGAAGTGCCCACCGGAATCGCGTTGGTGTAGCCCAAACCAGACACCACAAACTTGCACTGTCTGTTTTCGAGGTATTCGTACTGCTCCACCACTCCGTCGTAGTCGGTGCCGCCTATGTTGGTCGTGATAGTCACTCCCCGGTAGTAATTCTTGAGCATCTGCGGATGGTCAGACGCGCTCACGTCGAAAAATATTTCAAAGTTACCCTCTGAATTTGTCAAAGTTGTTGTGGTCGTGGTCAACGTCAAAGTCGCACCGTCCGCAGCGCTCCACTTTGCATCCTGCCTGACGTTCGCCACCGAGTACAGATTGAACGAACCTCCTCCCCACTTGTGGTAGAAAGACACGCTGGAACCAGCCACCGCGTACGCTGCATTGAGATTGTTCAGCTGACTGTTGACATAGTTGCTGTTCCCCTCCACCGGAACCTCGAACTCTCCCGGAAAAGGCCAATCCTGTTTGTTCCTGTACGTAGAATCAAAATGTAATATAGTAGCAGGTGATAGCATTTTTTATTTATTTACACTATTATCATTTATTTAAGTGCCGGAACTTGGATATCCGCGTCCCCCTCACCAAAGGATGACACCCGTCCAACGCCTCCAACTGATCTGCCGCAGGTTTCCACGCCGAAGAACTCACGAACGGTTTTACGACCAACCACTCGCTCGACTCGTTGATAGAACGGTCGGCTCCGATCTTCAGCTCGATCGCCCCCACGATCTCGATGCTGTTCTTCACGCCCAACTTTGACATGTACTCCGACCTTTTTCGGTTCAAAAGAGCGCCCAGCCTCTCGGCCAGAAAAGACTCCAGACCCCGAGCAAACAACAAAAGGGAACACAGAATCTTCTCGAAGTTGACGCTGGACAAGTCCACGAACCGAACGATGGCATCGATCTTGCGAATCACGCCCTGCGTAAACGTGCACGTCGACTCTTCTCTCATACTCGGATTGTAGTACCCGCACATAGCCACGCGCGCCTCGTCGACTATGACTTTCAAAATCTGCATTCGCGTAAAGGAACTCAGAACAACGCTCTCGATCTTTGAAAACTGTTTCAAAAACACGCGCAACGCATTTTTCATATCCAAAGAATAACCCGGCGACGGGGACGAATCCAGATCGAACGGAAGCATCACCAGACTACCCAACAAATCGACCGCAAAATGGTCGTAGCGGTCGAACAGCTCGCTGATCGACCCTGACTTGCGCTCGTTCGCCCAAGTCAAACGAGCCAACGCCTGATCCGCTATAGAATCGTCGTCGTTCACGTCCCAGCCGCAATCGAAATCCATACTCAACTTGCCAAACACAGACTTCACAATACGACGAAGCTTCACCACAGACTTCGCTCGTCGGTACCGCAACGCATGGCTGCTCACCGACGCCAAGAACAGCTTCGCATCCGCGAATGGATCCGGAGCGCAGGACATGAAACCCACGTTCGTATGAGCCAGACTCTGGTACATAGGCCCCTCGTCCACCTTGTCTATGTACGCAAAACCGTAATCGATGATTTTGGGCATCCACCCATGCGTCGGCACCGAAAACACATTCTCGGAATCCAACTCGATCAACAAATGCCTGTCTCTATCGCACTTTGTCATGAGGATATTGCTCGTATGCAAGTCGTAATGCGTGAAATGCATCGTCTGGTAAGCCAAACGTGTCGCCAGAAGGATTATTTTAACACTAGACAAAATCACAGACAAATCCACTTCCTGCTTGGACTTGATGAGCTTTGACAAGGAATACCCTTTTATGTACTCGAAAAAAAGCACGCGACGATCGATCGGATCCGCGCATTTTTCAAACGGATACGCCGCCTTCGCATCCGGATTCACGCGCATTGTTTCCGAATGAAGCAGCTTGGAAAACACCGGGCATTTTAACTCGTTGAGACGACTCGCGATAGTCTCTTCGTGCTCGCACAAGTAGTCTATGTGCTGGGACATTTTGAACACCAACGACTCCTGAGTTTTCTCGTTGACTACCAGCCCAGTAAGCCCCTGTTTTCCTCGCTTGAACATCCGCACGAATTTGTAGTCGGTTTCGGACAATAAATCGCCTTTCATTTTCTCTTCCCCTTTGAATCTTTAAAACGCTCTGCTGTTTCAATCTCACACCAAATAAAAATATTGATAGTAATAAAAATATGTCAGTAAACTCTACAGTTAACACTAATGTTTCAGCTCCCACGGATATCAATGCAAACCGTGGCAATTTACCAAGCGGCGTTTACGCCTATGATATGGGGGCGGGTACCGGTGGCGGTGCTACCGAAGCATTTACTCTTCCTGCAAACACGGCAACGATTGGCGCGTGGTGTGGTAAGATAGCCGCTGGTATCTCTGCGGTTGCGGGCTATTCTACTAGTCAGGTAATTACAATGACTTTTACGAATCAAAATCCAGCTGACTGGACACATCTGAATTATGATATTGTGGTTTCTTTAGTGGGAGAGGGAGATGAGACTTTAATCAGCCAGGTTGGATCGGCATGTGCAGGTTTTTCGCAGAATGTTGCAGGGGATAGTGGTCAAATTATAATTCGTCGTGAATCCGGAAGTGGCGCTCAACTGAAAGCGGCAACTATACTTGTTCAGCTTCGAAAGCGAGGAGTCGCCGTCGTGAAGACCGCGTAAACACAGTGAAACAGCACCCCCGGACGCGGAGCCAATCATGCTCGTCAGCATAAAAACTAATCTATAAAAAGAATATTGGATAATAATAAATCAAAATATGTCGATCAATGCTATAGCTAACACTAACTTATCGAGCGTTTCTGATCCAGTTGGAAACAGAGGCAATTACCCCAGCGGGGTTTACACTTTTGATATGGGAACGGCACCAGTGAACGCCGGCGCCAACCAGGTATTTGATAGCTCTGTTTTGTCAACAGCAAAGTCAGCACAAACGGTTCACAATTATGTAGGAAAAATAGCTGCCGGCCCCAACCCCGGCACTATAGACATAGGGCAGTCGCAGCTAGTGACACTGACATTCGAAACAGCACACGGCTGGACTAACGATACACACGATCTCCATATCAATATCGCACGGAAAACAACTGGAGCTTTAACAACAGCAGCTCCACTAGGAGCTTGCAGCGGCGGTTCTTTTTCTGCAAATAGCATTACGTTTGTTAGGACAGCTCCGGCTCTGGCCGGCGCAACAGCAAGGCTCGCAGAAGCGATAGTTACTGTCACGGTGCGTAAACGTGGCGTTGCTAAAACTGCATAATTCCGTCCAGTTCACAATAAAAACCTTTCATTTACGTTTTTAAATGAAAAGAAAAGAAAAGAATCTTGATGATAATAAATATATAAAAATGTCAATACAGGCTGTAGTTAATACTAATATGTCAAGCGTTTCCGATCCTAACGCGATTCGAGGAAATTACCCCAACGGCGTCTACGCGTATGATATGGGGGCGGCTCTCGCGAACGCATTCGACTTATCATTAGTCGATGACTCCGAAAAATTTCACGCATTCGCGGGTACACTGCCCACGGTTGCAGATGCAGCCGGCAACGGGTCCTCTCAGGTAATCACAATAACTTTAGCCGATAATCACGGCTGGACGTCGCTTACTCATAAAATAGAAGTATCTCTTGAGCAAGGCGCAAATGATGGCGGCGATTCTGAACCTGCAGCCGACTTGTCTGCAGGAACAGCTTCTGCTTCTTTTGGTTCCCCGAGTACTATATCTATTCTTCGACAGGGCGGTCGGCAGAATGGTGGCAATTGCTCCCTTTCGGAAGCGACAATGTTGGTCACCATTGTCAAACGCGGCGTGGATATCCCCGCGTAAATGTGTTTGTACGCATTTATGTCAAGTATGTTCAGAGAAAAAAGAGGGAATCAAGGTTAAAGAAGGGTGAGCTTAGTATAAATAAAAATGGATACTCTTCCCATAGATATTTTCGCGTGTATCCGTTCATACGCGGGCAGCGCAGACGTTCGTTCTGTGTGTCAAACGTGCACGGCGTGCAGTCGATACGGCTGGCTGCGATCGATCAGCGTGAACGGTTCCAAGAGTGCGAGGTACCCGGATTTTATAGAATTGTGTATTCGACATCGTCATAGTTTAGAAAAAGTCTGCGTGTGGGGGTTGCGCGATCCGTTGATTTGGTTGCCCGATTGGTATCCAAATCTTGAATTCATTGATTGCAAGGGTAAATCCGTTTTGACTTGTATAAACGAGGCGAAACAGCGCGGGGCGAAACTTGAAAAGAGAATTAAAATAACTGAAGTGAAACAAGGTGAAATTGTGACCGAAAAGTTTATTGATGTTCCCCGACTGAGCGCTGTTCTAATCTGATCTAATTCTGATCTAATCTTTCTTCGTCTTCTTCGTCTGGCCTTTTTTCGTTGTCGTCGGCAGCGATCGATTTTTCGTGCGCGGTTTCGGGTAGCTGGCGCGGTTGCGAATGCCGGTCGCGTGCGTGGGATGACGCTTGAGATACTGAAAGTCGCATTCTTCTTCTTCGTCCGACGAGTAAGGGTAGTTTTCCATACACTGGATCTCGTACTCTTCTTGAAGTCGCGCTTCTTCGTCAGACTCGTAGTTGTATGCCATAGTAAATCGAGACATTTTGAATTGAGTTTTGAATTCAAAAATCTACATTTTTTTAATCATTTTTATTTTTATTGAAATAATACCAATAACACTCCTCACATCAAGTCCTCGTTGGAAGGTCCGTCTTCGTGTCCGCTGTGAAAGCTTCTGCGGGCTTTGTATCCGCTCCAGGTGGTGTTGACACCGAATTTGACGCCGTTCTTCCAGAGCGTGTTGATCTTGGCCACGAATTCGGTGGTGTCCTTCACCGGTATGTCCGACTGCGAGCCGGTGTGGTTGATGCCCCACCATTCTTTGAAATGGTTCCAAAGGGATTCTTGCATAATCTTCTTGGACATGTCCTCGCACTGTTCGTACTCGCTGTCCAAAAACTGCCTGACCAGATCGTTCCGTCTTGCGTACTCTCGAGTGGCCTGCTGGACTTTTTCCGGACCGCCCATCGGACCCAGGAATTCGGTTCGGTTTCCGTTTTCGTCCGGCCAGCCAGCTCGGTGCTGGAGCAGGTACCAAGCCAGAGCCGGGAGCATTCCGGGGATTTTGTCCGTGAAGTTGGGATCTTTCGGGAAGATCCGTTGCTTGAGCTGTTCTTCGTACGTTTCCGGGCAGGTTTTATCGCTGTCGACAAAGTTCGATTCAAAGGGGATGACCTTGATTCTGTTCCACGTGGCTTTGTCGGGGTGTCTGAGCGAGGGTAGACCGTTGCAGAGGATGGTCAGTGTAAAGTACGGCGTGTGATCTTTCATCTGGCTTCCTTTTTCGAACAGGTCTCTGGCGGAGAAAGAGTCGCCACCGGAAAGCTGTTTCATAAGTCCGCAGTTGAGCTTTTCGTCGTGGTTGGGTTCGTCCATCACGGCGAGGCGCACGGGCGGCTTCGCGCGGGCAAGTTCTGGCGTGGCGCTGCCCGTTTGCTGTTTTTTTCCAGAAAGGAGTGTGGTTGAGAACTTGATGGCAAGTTTCCCGAGCATCATTTCGAAAAGTTTCTGCGTGATGGACTTGCCGTTATCACCGTTTCCCGTCCAGACGAGCACAATTTTTCGAGAGTTTCCGCCTTCAAAAATTTCCGAGTACACGTCGAGAAAATATTTTCTCACGCTCGGATCAGGGAACACCTGCTCGAAGAACATTTCAACCTGCTTGACCTTTTCGTCCGTCCTGTGGAAAGTTCTGTACTTGACCGGCATTTTGATGGAAATGTAGTCTTCTGGGAGTCCGTCTCTGAAAGTGTTGTTTGCGAGATCGTAGACGCCGTTGTCGAAAGCGACCAACATTCGGTCGAGATTCAGCTTTTCCGCGAATTTTTTATCGTAAAAGACTTCTGTGCACTCGCGCATAATGTTGTTTTTGTATCCAGAGTGTTTGAGATTGAGAATTATTTTGTTCATCGCCTTGATCCTATAATTATGCATCTCTTTAGCTGCCTCGTCGGATTCCGCGGCCAGTATCGCTCGGTGTTTGTCGATGGACTTTTGAAAGACGCCCACGAGACCGTCGTACGGGTCGGACAGCTTTGCTCTGAGAAACGTGCCTTCTTCGATCTCTTCCCACGCGTGGTCTATGAACTGGTACCAGCGTTTGTTGGAAACGGAGGAGCAGGCGAAAACCGTTCGGAACATAGAGTGCATCATCCGCGCGAGGTCGTTGTGCGTGCCTCCAGTCTGCACACAGTCCATTATTTTAGATTCCATCTTGCTGCTTTGCCACTTTTTGAACTCCTCCGGGCTATCCGCTTTCGCAAACCAGATGAGAGAGGCGAGTCCGGGCTTCTTTCGAATCTCCATCTGGTTCCATTTGTCTTCCATCAGCGTGGCATCGTACTTGTTGGATCGTCTGGAGAACTCGTCCCAGATCTCGAACGCTTCCCGGCAGCGACCAGAAATGTTGCACAGAATCCAACCGATCTTCATCCAGTCAATGTAGCAGTCAGCCCTGTGTTGAGCGATGAACTTGATGACCTGAGCGGCCATCTCCAGATCTTTGGTGGGGTTCGATTGCATCTCTTGCCTGGACGAAACCGACTCTAGAGACGGCATATTTTCCTTTAAAATAGAAGGCGGCGTCAGATCATTTCTGATCTCGGTAATTTTGCGGTGAGTGAGTCTAACGCTCAGAATTCTAGGAAGGTGGTAGTCGACGTTTTCTTCGTTGATCTCGATGGGTTCCTCGTCCGCGTCGAAAAAAATTTCGCAGTTTTTAAAAGCCTGCGCAACGGTCAGCACCTTTCCCTCGGAGTCGAGGACGCAAGTGGCCTTGTAAGGAGCCATTCCGGCGCCTTCCTTTTTGCATCCGTACATAAGCCACTTGTTGTCGACGACCGCAGGGTCAATGATGGAGGTGGCGTCGCTGACTCCAATATCGTCAAAAAGTCCCCGTTCGTCGACCCACTTCATCACTCGCGGAATGAGGTGAACGCGCACGTATTTTTTGTCCATGAATAAGAACGGAAAATGGAGGTGAAACCCGTTTTTGACGTAGGACTCTCCTCCTACGTTTTGAAGGTACGCCTTTTTTTCCAGTACAACACAAGAAAGGAGGTTTTCATCTAGGTCTGGATCACAAATCTCTCTAAGAATAGTCTGGTACGAATTAGTCAGCTCCTTGACTTTGTCCAGCGTGTACAGCACACGCTCTTCTCTAGCCAAGTCCTCTTCAGAAACGTTTTCTTTTGGAACTTTCAGATCGACATCGACAAGAATAGGCATATACTCCCCGGTGGGAGATTCTGCAAGTCCGAAGCTTCCATCGCCAAAGTTGTTTTGGTTGTACTCGCACAAAAGTCGATTCAGCTTATCGACGTCTTTTCGATCAAACCGAAAGATCCCTTTGGGATTCCGCATAGACACGTGAGTGTGATGGCTTCCGGATTCAGCCCGTCCGGACTCCAAAAGCTCGGTGATTTTTTTAGCGATAGTATTTTGGTGACCTGTCATTTCCTCTTACCATATACAGGATTTTTTTTAGATCCAATCATTTTCATCGAGATTTATGATCGGTTAGAAGCGGTTTCAGGCATTTTTCGCCTTATGCGGTTGTAGAGTTGACGCCTATAATTTTCCCTACCAGAAGTGAGCATATACCATACCGTGTGCGCGGCGGAGCTCATATGCATCAGGGGTTCAGAAACGCCGTAGTCTTTTACGAGGGGGTGTATCTTGAGGAGACCGTTCATGGTCGCGTAGTGGGAGTTTTGCTCTAGGTTACGGGGGAATCTAGCCACTGGTGGAAGTGGATTGACAACTTGCATATTATTATAGTTCATTTTATTTTACTCAACATAAACGTTCCTGTAAAATGCACCTCTTTTCCCGATTCGAGAGCCGATACTATTCCGACTGAGGTTTTCGCGGGTTCGATTTCAGTAGACTCGTTTGATCCAAACACCAATTTCAGTTCTTCGGTCATGTCCATTGCCTCTATATGACAGTAACTTGATTGAGCCGGATGAATGTTGACGATGACCATCTTGGACACGGATATGCCGTAGTTTTTTTCCAGAATCAGCTTGTAAATGTTCAACTGCATGCTGTACTTTGCGAAATTGCAATCTGGGATGTGTTCTAGTCCTTTGCCGAGAGCCGATTCGAAACGATTGCCTTTTTTTATCTCTTTGCATCGCTTCCAGTCAACGAGCACAAACTCTCCGTTTTCGTCTATGAAAACGGCATCGATGGTGCCTGCAATTTTGAGCGTTTCGTCGAAAATTTTCCACTCCGTCCGGTACACCTCCCAATCCTCGTGGTCTGCATCCCATTCTAGAAAGTAGTCGACGGCCACGTCCGATTCGTCGGCCTCTACCTCTACCCCGTTGTAGTACTTTTCAATTTGATCGTGCAACACAGTTCCGGCTTCGCGAGCCTCCTTTCCGGAAGACTCCCACATTTTTCGAATCTGGAGCGCCGTCATTCCCTTGTAGTTACCTGTGTTCTCCAGCTTCTTGCTGACTTTCATCTTGTCAAACGCGGGAAACTGCGAACTAATCACCTTTGAAACCGACCTCAGATAGGGGCATTCTTTTGTGCTGTAGGTGTGACCGTACTTGTTGAATTTTAGACGGCTGTCTCTAGTATGAAAATTTTTCTTTTCGAGCGCAAGCATTTTATTTAAACGAATTTGCGTTTAAATAATCAATTTTATGTAGTAAAAGTATGATCAGAGTAGGAACAGATTGCAGCGGTATTGAAGCCCCCATTCAAGCCCTTAAAAACTTGGGCGTTCCATTCAGCCACGAGTTCAGTTCGGATATCGACAAGTTTTGCATTCAGAGCATAAAGGCCAACTACAAACCGAAAGTATTGTTTGGTGATCCCGATGGA
>Ga0070752_1000533_pt1 | contig 30925 bp, 26 predicted proteins | sample VirMetDEL_Aug_30_FD_77440 | JGI IMG/M metagenome (GOLD analysis project Ga0070752, IMG submission 77440) | Aqueous microbial communities from the Delaware River and Bay under freshwater to marine salinity gradient to study organic matter... | ecosystem: Environmental > Aquatic > Marine > Coastal...
ACTCGACGCCTTCGGCCTTGAGCTTCTCGTCGCTGGCCTTTTCCTTGGCAACCCACAGGTCGCGCTCTTCCAGTTGGGCTTCCTTGGCCAGCTTCTTGACCAGGGCCTGCTGGTCCGCCGTCAGCTTGTTCCAGGTGGTCTTGGACATCAGCAGCGGCTCGGGGAGGATCAGGTGATGGGTCTGGGTGTAGTACTTGGCCGCGCGGAAGTGGTTGTGTTCGAGCAGGGTCGGCGAGTTGTTCTCGGCGCCGTCGATCACGCCGCTCTGCAGGGCGCTGAAGATTTCACCGGTGTCCATGGCGATACCGTTGGCACCCATGGCGTTGAGCGTATCGATGAACAGCGGGTTACCGATCACGCGGATCTTCATGCCCTTGAGGTCTTCGATCTTGCGCACCGGCTTCTTGGTATACAGGCTGCGGCTGCCGGCTTCCATCCAGGCCAGGCCGACCATGTTGAAATCCGAGTCGGTGATGGCGTCGAGGATTTCCTGGCCGATTTCGCCGTCGACCACCTTGCGCATATGGTCGACATCGCGGAACACGAACGGCATGTTGAACACGTTGGTGGCAGGCACCACCGGGCCGACCGAGCCGAGGCTGACGCGGGTCAGCTGCACGGCGCCGATCTGGGTCTGTTCGATCACTTCCTTCTCGGAACCCAGCACACCGCCGGCGAACATGCGGTATTTGATTTCACCGTTGGTGGCCGCTTCCAGCTTCTTGCCGAGGCTCTCCATGGCGACCACGGTCGGGTAGCCGGCAGGGTGGATTTCGGCAATCTTCAGGGTCGTCTCGGCCTGCACGAAGGACGACAGGCCGAGCGCTAGCGGAAGTGTGGCGAGAAGCAACTTGCGTTTGAGGTTCATGCGGAAAACTCCGTCTTGTTGTTGTTGGTGAACAGCAGGGCAGCCCGATGCCGCGAACGGCCCGGGGTGAATCGGATCAGGGGTTGAAAGCCGGCTCTTCGATACCTCGCACGCCTGCCTGCAGGGCGAATACGCCGCCAGCCAGTGGCTGGTCGCGAAGGTCGCCGCCAGGGCGGATCGAGGTGACGAACAGGGTGTCCAGATTCTCGCCGCCAAAGGCACACATGGCTGGTTTTTTCACCGGAACGGCCAGCGAGCGGTCGAGGCGCCCGTCGGGGGTGAAGCGGTGCACCAGGCCTTCGTCGTTGCCGCAGATCCAGTAGCAGCCATCGATGTCGATTGCCGCGCCGTCCGGGCGACCTGGGTGCTGCTGCATGTCGATGAACAGGCGCCGGTTGTGCGGCGTGCCGCTGTCGGTGTCGTAATCGAAGGCCCACACGCTCTGCACGCTCGGGTGCGAGTCGGACAGGTACATCGTCCGGCCATCGGGGCTGAAGGCCAGGCCATTGGGAACGATGAAGCCATCGAGCACCTGCTGCAGCTGGCCGTCGTAGCGATACAGGGCGCCGACGCGGGCGCCCTGGGCCATGTCGAGCAGCATGCTGCCGGCCCAGAAGCGCCCCTGGCGATCACAACGACCATCGTTGAAACGCATCTGCGGACGGGCGTGCTCGACCTGCGCCAGGCGTTCGGTGTGCAGCGTACCGTCGTCCTGCGGGCGCAGGTGGAAGAGGCCGCTCTGCATGCCGGCGATCCAGCCGCCAGCCGGGTGACGGGCGATGCAGGCGAGCATTTCCTCGGTTTGCCAGCTCTGCGTCTGGCCCGTGGCAGCGGACCAGCGATGCAGACGACTGGCAGGGATGTCGACCCAGTACAGGGCCTGTTCGGCTGTATTCCAGACCGGGCTTTCACCCGTGGCGTTGCGCGCATCGACAATCAGTTCGGCTGTCATGGCAGGGGCGCTCTAGTTGTTGTTATGGCGTGGGGCGGTGGCGGGGCGTCGCTTCAGTCGTCACCGAACGGGCCTGCGGCCACGAAGGCGCCGCCCTGGTAAATACGCGCCGGGTCGTCAGCGGCCGGCATGGGCTGCGCTTCGATCTTGTCGCGGAACACTTCCGAGCTGTCCTTGGGCGCGAAGCCCAGGTGCGCGGCCTGGCTGTTGTCCCACCAGACATCGCGGTTATCCGACATGCCATAGACCACGGTATGGCCAACGTTCTGGCTGTACAGGCAGCGTTCGAGCAGGTGGGTGAGGTCGTCGTAGCTCAGCCAGGTGCTCATCATGCGGCGGTTGGCGGGCTCGGGGAACGAAGAGCCGATGCGGATGCTGACGGTCTCGATACCGTAGCGATCGAAATAGAAGCTGGCCATGTCTTCGCCGTAGGACTTGGACAGGCCGTAGTAGCCATCCGGGCGGCGCAGGCAGTTGGCGTCGAGGTGCTGGTCCTGCTGGTAGAAGCCGATGACATGGTTGGAGCTGGCGAACACCACGCGTTTCACGCCATGGCGGCGGGCCGCTTCGTAGATATGGAATACGCCACAGATGTTGGCGCCGAGGATTTCTTCGAACGGGCGCTCGACCGAGACGCCACCGAAGTGCAGGATGGCGTCGACACCTTCGACCAGTTGATGCACCGCGTTCTTGTCGGCCAGGTCGCAGCGTACGATCTCTTCGTGCGGGCCGGCCGCGGGGGCCATTTCACCGATGTCGGACAGGCGCAGGATGTTGGCGTAGGGGCGCAGGCGTTCGCGCAGTACCTTGCCCAGTCCACCGGCGGCGCCGGTCAGCAGCAGGCGATTGAAGGGACGCAGTTCGCTGGATGTCGTGGTCATGGCGGGGCCTGGACTCTTGTTGCTTGTTGTTATTGGGTTGTCATACGTTGTCGTATGACTTGACCTGATTATCAGTAGCAAATCAGGCAATGTCAACGCAGCCGAAACGAGAAATCAGGCTGTTCGACTGCTGCGCTTGAATGACCTGATGGGGTGCAAGCGGATGTGCACGGACGTTGACTGAGGGGCTCTAATCCGCCAGTTTCTCGGGCTATCAAGGTGTGCTTGAAGAAGGGGAGGCGAGCGCGCGCCGCCCTATCAGGCTGTTCACGCGGCCGAGTCTTTGACTAAAGTTGTATGACGACGTATCTCGCTGAGGGTCAGTGCCTGCAATGCAAGGCACTCGAATGATTGGAGACGTGACATGGGCAGGAAACCTGCGGGCATTCGCACGAGCACGGTACCGACGCTGATCGATGTTGCCAGGGTGGCGGGGGTATCGCCGATTACCGTATCGCGCGCCCTGGGCCGGCCTGAAGTGGTGAGCGATGCCACCCGCAAGCGCGTGCTGGAGGCGGTACGGGCGACGGGGTACGTGCCCAATCTCGCTGCCGGCTCTCTGGCCTCCAGCCGCAGTCGGCTGGTGGCGATCTTCCTGCCGACCATTGCCAACTCGATCTTCTCCGACACCGTGCAGGCGCTGACCGAGCGCATGGCCGCCGCCGGCTATCAGACCTTGCTCGGTCTGACCGGCTACCGCCCCGAGCAGGAGGAGGCCTTGCTCGAGGCCGTGCTGGGCCGCCGTCCGGATGGCATCGTGCTGACCGGCACCGAGCACACCCAGGCGAGCCGCGAACGCCTGGCGCGAGTCGGCATTCCGCTGGTCGAGGCCTGGGATCTGTGCGAACACCCGGTGGATATGCTGGTCGGCTTTTCTCACGAGGCGGTTGGCCAGGCGGTGGCGCACTATCTGATCGGCAAAGGCTACCGCCGCGTCTCGTTCGTGGGCATCGATGATCCCCGCGGCCTGCGCCGTTACCGCAGTTTGCTGCAGGCCCTGCAAGGCTGGGTGCAAGCGCCGGTGGCCGCGCAGATTCTGCCTGCGCCAGCGACCCTGGCGATCGGTCGCCAAGGCCTGGCACGTTTGCTCCAGGACGGTGCGGCTGGTGAGGTCGTGGTCTGCAGCTCCGACACCGTGGCCCAGGGGGTGATGGCCGAAGCGCTCAGCCGTGGCCTGCGCATTCCCGAAGACCTGGCCGTGATGGGCTTCGGCGACCTTTCCAGCGCAGCGCACACCCATCCGCCGCTTTCCACCGTGCGGGTAGACGGGCCGCGCATCGGTTGCGCCATCGCCGAGGCGCTGCTGGCGCGTTTCGCCGAGCCTGCGGGCGCGCGTCAGCCGCTACGCCTGGACGTCGGCTTCGAACTGATCGAGCGCGGCAGTGCCTGAGCCTGGCACGGCAGATTCAGGCTCAGGCCAGGCGCAGGTGGTTGTCCCACAAGCCGGCCGGCAGCTGCAGGGCGCTGGTGACGATGCGCGTGCTGCGGCAATCGTACAGCCGGCAGCGGCCCTGGCCTGAGGTCACCACGAAACCATCGGCCACTGCACCAACTCCGGCGCAGTCCGGCAGCGGCACGTCCAGACGCACCTGCGCACTGTCCAGGTCCCAGATGAAGAAGCGGTTGCCACGCGGCGCGGTCATCGCCAGCAGGCGCAACTCGTCGTGAATGGCCACGCTGGCGGTGTACTGGTTCATCGCCACGCGCTGAGCCTCGCCGAGGGCAAAGGGCTGGAAGGCCTGGCCGGGACGCTTGATCGCCAACAGCGGTACCTTGTCGTGCACATCGCCCATGTACTGCTGGCCGCTGACCACGGTGCCGTCGCGCGCGACGGCAAGGTGACGAATGCTGTTTTGCTGGTCGGCCAGGCGTTCCTGGCTGATCAGGCTGCCGTCGCGCTTCATCAGCACCAGGCTGGCCTGCATGGCGTCGAGGTTCATCTCCACGCGGCTTTCCGCCTCGGTGCGGATGCCGCCGTTGGCCACCACCAGGGTTTCGCCGTCGGGCATCCACAGCAGCTGGTGCGGTCCGACACCGTGGGTGCTGTGTTCGCCATCGCGCAGCAGCTGCGCACCCTGCAGGCGATAGCTGCCAAGTACGCCACGACCCGGTTCGCTGGTGTCGTTCTCAGTGGCGTAGAGCCAGTCACCGCCTTTGTGGAACACGGCATGGCCATTGAAATGGCGCCCGGCCGGCGAGCTCAGCGTCTGCAGCAGGCGGCCGTCGCGCGTGTCGATCAGGTAGCTCTCGGTGCTCGGGCGGCGCCCGACGAACAGGGCCATGGGCAAGCTGGGATGGGGCACCACATCGTGGCAGCGTTCGCTGACCGGGGTGGCGAAGGCGCGTTCGCCGTCGAGACGATAGCCGACGGCATAGTGCTTGCCGTCACCATCGTCACGCGCCGACAGCAACAACGGCTCTCCGGACGGGCCGAACAGTGTCCAGCCGCCGAAGGCACCCGCCGCCGCCAGGCTGGCGGCGGCTGCGCCAAGACCGAGGAAGGCTCTGCGTTGCATTGATCAGTCCCCGTCGTGAGCGTTGAAGCCGATCTGCACGCCAAGGGCCTTGGCCAGGTCGCTTTCCTGCAGGCGATGCAGGCGATTGAGGCTGTCGTACAGCTCGTTGAGCAGGTTGCGCCCGGCTTCGCTGGTGAGCAGTTCGGTCAGTGGCAGGTCGAGTGCGGCCAGGCGCTGGCGGGTGTCGAGGTAGGCCGCATCGATGCGTTGCGCCAGTTCGGCCTGATCGCTGCCCAGCAGCGATTGCAGGCCGTCCTTGTTGCTGCCGTGCCAGAGCAGTTCGGCACTGGCCAGCGCCGAGCCGAGGTTGGCCAGGCTGGCGTTGCTGCGCCAGGACTCGGCCTGGTATGGCTGCGCAATGCCCTTGGTCTGCCGGCCGAGCGGTGCACCGAGCTTTTTCTTCATGCCGTCGATACCGCTGACCTGAACACGCAGCAGTTCTGCCAGGGCTTCCTTGGAGTCGGCGTAGCGCTCGTTGGGGAAGTGCTTGAGCTGTGCGGCCATGCCACTGTCGTTGGCGCGCCATTGCGCCAGGATATCGGCGGCCAGGGCCTGCTGATGCTGACCGATGGCCTGCAGCAATGGGCAGTAGCGGGCTTTCTGCTCCTCCTGGGTCAGGTCGATGCCGGCGTCGAACAGTATGTATTCTGAGGCGGTCAGCCCCTGCACCACGACACTGGCGCTGGCCAGGTCGGCCTGGGTGAGCTGTGGTTTGCTCTTGAGCAGGGCCTCGACCTGACGCTGTACCAGGTTCTTCTTGTCTGGCCAGAACTGCACCTGCCAGGCTCGATTGCCCTCGGCCAGCGGGCCGAGCATCAGTGGCTGCAGCGCCGACCAGGCGCTCATGGCACCGAGAAAGGCCTGGCGCGCGGCAGGCAGATCGGCGCTGCCGGCGCAGAAGGCCGCGGCACGTTCGGCCAGTTGATGGTCGGCTTCCTGCCAGCTGGTGTAGGCCGGCAGCAACACGCCATCGGTGAGGGCGCCAGTGACCTTGGCGGTCTGATCCTGCTGGCCGCAGCCGACCAGGGCCAGGCCGAGCAGGGAGGCGATCAGGCTCTTGTGCAACATCTCGGGCTCCTTAAAGGGAATTGAGGAAGGCGAGCAGTGCGGCTCGCTCGTCGACATCGAATTTCAGCACCTGCTGCTTGGCCATTTCGGCCTCGCCGCCGTGCCAGAGTATGGCTTCCAGCAGGTCGCGTGCGCGACCATCATGCAGGAACTGGGTGTGGCCGTTGACGGCCTGGGTCAGGCCGATACCCCAAAGTGGCGGCGTGCGCCATTCGCGGCCGCTGGCGAGAAACTCCTCGCGGTCATCGGCCAGGCCTTCGCCCATGTCGTGCAGGAGCAGGTCGGTGTAGGGGCGGATCAACTGGTTGGCCAGCTCCGGCTCGGAAGCATCGGCCGAGGTGGTGAAGCTGGGGGTATGGCACTTCTGGCAGCCGGCCTGATGGAACAGGCTCTTGCCCTTGAGCACCTCTGGGGCGTCGACGTTACGCCGCGCCGGTACGCCGAGGTTGCGGCTGTAGAACAGCACGCTGGCGAGGATGTTGTCGCTCACCTCCGGCACGCCACCGTTGACCGCTGCCAAACAGTCAGGCTGGGCCTGGGTGCAGTTGTCATGGGCGATCAGCGTGGTGGTCAGGCCCATGTCGTTGGCGAAAGCGTCGGCATTCTGCTGGTTGAGGTTGGGCTGTCCGGCCTTCCAGCCGAAACGGCCGAGCGCAGTGCGCTGCTGGGCGCGATCCCAGACCTGATTGGCGCGCCCGGAAATGCCGTCGCCATCGGCGTCATCCGGGTCGGCTGCAGCCAGGATGTCTTGCTCGGCGATGGCTTCGAGCAGGCCGAGGCCGATCATCGGCGGGGCGATGCGGGCAGAGAGTCGGGTCTCCGGGTGCAGCTCGCCATAACCGAGCTGGGTGATTTGCAGCTGCGGCTTGCGCAGCTCCACCAGGGTGCCGTCGGCGAAGCGCAGCGGTACGCTGCTGTAGGTAACGCGGACCTTGCCTTCCGGCACTACACCGGGGTTGGCCATGTCTTGCAACTGGGCGCCGTAGGTCGGTTCTGCGACCACTCCCTGATGGATCAGCAGGTCGGCATGCTCCGGGCCGGCGGGTATCGACAGGCGCACCAGCATCGAGGCCGCGCTGACCGCATCCGGCCCTGGCGGGTGACCGCGACCGTCCTTGAGGTGGCAGTTCTGGCAGGCGTTGGTGTTGAACAACGGCCCCAGACCGTCGCGCGCAGTGGTCGTGGCCGGTGCCGTGACCCAGGGGTTACGGAAGAAACTGTTGCCGACCGAGAAGTCCAGGCGCCGGCTCGGCGCCAGGTTGGCCGAGGGCTGGGAAAAGGCGTTGTGATCGAACTTGCGTACCGTGGCGGCTCCGGCCGAGAAGGCCTCGCCGGGTTCGGCTTGGGTGAATTCGGGCTGCTGCTCGCAAGCGATCAGGGACAGAGCCAGAAGAGGCAGCAGACAACGCTGGAGCGGCGACATCGAGGAACTATCCGAGCAGGCGAGGAAATGGGGCGCCAAGATTAGCAGGCTAACGGAATTTAAATAAGATGGATTAGCGTTATCTAGACGCGGCCAGAAGTCGCGGGGCGGCCGCGTCGCCTCAGCGCGACGTGGCTGGAGCTGTCAGGCACTGGTTCTGTTCACGGCGATGAACCACTTCGGCTGCATGGCCGCGAAGTCGGTGCGTACGTTACTGGGCAGGTAGCTGGCGGAATCCAGAACATGCATCTGGTCGTCCGAGCGTTCGAAGACCACCCAATGCCAGAAGTCGCGGCCGTTTTCCTGGTGGTGCTTGATGGCCAGCAGGGCCAGGTCCGGCAGCTTCTCCCAGGATTCGAAGGGGGTCTCGCCTTCCGCTGCCGTCACGCCGCCCGCCGCCAGCAGTCGCCTGACGTACTGGCTGTCGGACCACAGAGATGGGTCTTCGGCATGAATGCCCATGGCGTTGGCGGTTGCCTTCATCTCGGCGTAGGTTTGCCCGAGAATGTTGGCACAGGCGGCGATGCCGCAGCCGCTGACTTCTTCCTGTATGACACAGCGTCGTGTGTGTTCGGCGAGGTTGGCCTGTGGCACCCAGCCTGACGCGGTGCCGTCTGCGCGTGTGCACCAGAGCCAGCCATTGAGGCTGCGCGAAGCGATCAGGCGCTCGCCTGCGTGCACATCGAGTTCTCGAGCCGTGTAGGCCTCGCGAGCGCGGGCGCGCTGTCCGTCGAGTCGTTCGATGATCTGCTTGGGGACCCAGCCCGCTTCCTGCCCCGGCGTGCTGCAGAACAACCAGTTTTCCCAGCCCTCGTCGCCCTGATACTCCTCGCCAACCGTGAGCGGTGCGCCCTCGTTGAAGGTAATCGGGTTGGGAAATTCACTGCGATGGGCGGTGGTGACGATAAAGGTTCGCGGGGTCATGTGCATCCTGCCGGTAGCTGTCCAGAGAGCATGGCGCGACAGATTAGCGGCAGGACGATGCAGCGGGAAGGGCGGCGCGTGGCGAGGCGCGCCGCCTTGGGTTCAGGCGCTGATGCGGAAGCGGTTGACCTGCTCCTGCAGCTCGCTGCCCAGGCGCGCCAGGTCGATGCTGGCCGCCGAGGTTTCTTCGGTCGCGGCTGCCGATTGCTCGGCGATATCGCGGATGCTCGAAATGCTGCGGTTGATCTCCTCGGCGACCGAGCTTTGCTGTTCCGATGCCGTGGCGATCTGCTGGTTCATCTGCTGGATGCGCGAAACCGCCTCGTCGATGCGCGTCAGGGCGGTGCCGGCGTGGCGCGCCGCCTCCACGGTTTCACCGGCCATGCCGCGACTCTGCGCCATGACGCCGACGGCGCCTTCGGCACCGTTCTGCAGGGCTGCAACCAGCTGTTCGATCTGCTGCGTGGACTCCTGCGTGCGCCTGGCCAGGGCACGCACCTCGTCGGCGACCACCGCGAAGCCACGCCCGGCTTCGCCAGCGCGCGCGGCTTCGATGGCAGCGTTGAGCGCCAGCAGGTTGGTTTGTTCGGCGATGCTCTTGATCACGTCGAGCACGGTACCGATGTTGGCACTGTCACCCTTGAGCCGGCCGATGGCCTCGGCCGAGGCCTCGACGGTTTTCGCCAGTTGCTCGATACGGGAGATGGCCTGCTGCACGATCCTGCCGCCTTCGCGGGTCTGGTCTTCGGCCTCGGTGGCCGAGCTGGCGGCGTTTTCCGCATTGCGCGCGACGTCCAGCACGGTGGCGGCCATCTGGTTCATGGCGGTGGCGACCTGTTCGGTCTCCATGCGTTGTCCGGTGACGCCGGCACTGGTTTCTTCGGTCACTGCCGAAAGCTCTTCGGCGGCGGTGGCCAACTGGGTGATACCGGAGCCGAGTTTACCGATCAGGTCACGCAGGCTCAGGGTCATGGCCTGCATGGCTTGCATCAACTGACCCAGTTCGTCACGTCGGTCGCTTTCGATGTCCGTGGTCAGGTCGCCGTCGGCGACCTTGCGGGCGATGCCAACCACTCGTTGCAACGGGCCGACGATGGCCTGGGTGATGATCAGCGAGCAGAGCACCCCCAGCGCGAAAGCGATCACGGCAGCGATCAGCAGGGTTCGCTTGGCGTTGCTGGAGTCGCTGACCAGCAACTCACGTTGCAGCTTGAGGGATTGGCTGGAGGCGTCGGCAACCTCGCGAGCGCGATCGGTCATGTCCTTTTCGCTCTGGTCCAGCTGGCCGATGCTGGACTTGAGCTGGCCGAAGTTGTTGCGGTAGTCGTTCAGTTGCTGCAACGCATCCTCTATCGCCGAGCGCGCGCCGCTGTCTTGCAAGGTGCCGAGCAGTTCTCGGCCCTTGCTGTCGAGTGAGCTGAAGTGCTCGTCGAGCAACTGCGCATATTGGTCGTCGCGGCGCAGCAGGAAATCTTTCTCCCGGCGCCGGGCTTCGAGCAGCTCCATGGCCAGGTCGCTGGCCTGGTTGGCTCGACTCAGGGTGTCGATGCTGTCTTGTGCACCGCTTGCGCGAATCTGTTCGACCGCCCGCTGGCGCAGGCTGAGCTCCAGCTCAGAGAAGCGTTTGAGGGCTGCCCGGGCGGAAACTTCCATGGCTTTCTGTGCATTGCTGCTGGCCGTACTAGCGGCCTGCAATTGCTCCAGTTCGCTGTGATAACCACTGGCGTCTTCCTGAATCTGACGCATCAATGCCTTGTTTTCCGGGCGCGCCAGTTCAGCTTCCTTGGCGGCGGCCTGCTCCTGGATCTGCTGCGAAATAGTCAGGGCTTGCTGCATGGCTGCTTCGTCGTCGCGCAGCAGGTAGTTCTTCTCCTGCTGGCGTGCGCGCATCAGGTTGGCGTCGATTTCGCTGACGCCGAGCAGGTTGTCGATGCGATGCAGAGTGCTGTCCAGGCTGGCGTTGCCGATCCAGGCCGTCACCAGGGTGATGATCAGAATCAGGCCGAAACTGCCGAGTAGTTTTTTGCGAACACTAAGGTCAAGAAGCATGCGAGAAACAGTATTCATGACGATTCCCTGTGATGTCGTGGATCTAGCAACCTCTGTTGAGCGTAGCCGATGGGGTGAGGGGCTCCGGGAGCGCGGCAGTGAATGGCGTTGAGCGAGAAGTGAGCGCCGTTTCCCGATGTGTCTTGCCGCAGTAGGGGCAATGGACACTCAAAGAAAGTATCCCTACCCGGAAAGCTGCGCGGTACATGGGCGGAGGATAGCAGGCAAAGCGATGATGGCAATATGATGTTACTTATTTTTTGGACGGTCTGTCTTCAGCGTCTTTGTCGATGGCGCCGCGCAGCCTGCCATGCAGGCCCTGGTGTGCATCAACGCTGGGCAGCGCTGCCCAATTCGACGGAAATCGCATCCGCGCACTGCTGCAGGCTTTCCCGGTAGCGTTCACGTGCCACGGGGCTGTCCATCACCGCTTCCGGGCCGGACAGGTTGATCGCCGCTACCACGTCGCCACGGTGGTCACGCACGGCGCAGGCGATGGCAGTGGAGTAATCGGAACGGTGCATCACCCAGCCGCGCTCGCGGTCGCGTTCGAGCAGTTGTTGCAGCTCGGGCAGAGTCTTCGGCGCGGGTGGTGGGTAGTCGTCCAGGCGCACGTGCTGGTAGAGCGCGTCCAGCTCCATGGGCGTCAGGCCGCTGAGCAGCATGCGGCCCATGGCCGTGCAGTGGCAGGGAATGCGTGTGCCGATGGGGATGTTCACCGACAGCCGCTGGGCAGCGAAGGCGCGACCGATGTAGAGGCTGTCGGTGTGCTCGCGGATCGACAGATGGCACGACAGCGAGGTGCGGTCGCGCAGGGCATTGAGATGCGGCATGGCGATGTCCACCAGGTCGCGGCTGGCCAGATAGGCGAAGCCGTCGCAGAGCACTTGCGGGCCGAGTTCGTAGCTGTTCTTGCCGAGCTTGCGCAGGTAGCCCATGTCGGTGAGCGTGATCAGGATGCGGTAGATGGCCGAGACGCTGACGCCCAGGCGCTCGGCGATGACGTTGCTGCTCAGGTTGCGTTCGTTGGCGTTGAACATCTGCAGGATGCTCAGGCCGCGCTGCAGCGCGGGAACGCGGTAGTCCAGCTCGTCTTCTTGGATGCTCATGATGCTGCCCTCGTGGCTGTGTTGCCCTCTCCCCCAGCCCCTCTCCCATGAATGGGAGAGGGGAGCTAACAGGCTGTTGAAAAACTACCTGCGTTGGCAATACCGCGTTAAAAACAGCCTAAAAATGCTCATTTACAGCGCGTAAACTGCGCTTTTTCGGCTGTTTTTGCGGGGCCGCCATCGGTATTGTCTTGCCTGCCTCGCTTACGTTTTTTCAACGGCCTGCTAAGGGCTCAGGGCAGGGCGTCGATCCCTACCGGCTGTCCACCGAACTCCTGCATGGCATCGAGCAGCGCGCCCCAGAGGTAATGCACCAAGGCGCGGTCGCAGAGGATGTGCAGACACGGCACCTCGCCCAGCGGCAGGTTGGCGACGATGACGTTGACCCGCGCCGCCGAGGTCTGCGCCACCTGGCCGACGGCGAAGGCCTGGGCGCTGAGGTCGACGCCGCAGAGCTTGGCCATCACCTCGGCTTGGCAGGTGCCGCTGAGCGCCAGCCAGGCGTGGCTGTCCTGGCGCGGCAGCAGGTACTGGCCGGCGCTAGCCTGCCACTGGCTTTCCTCGCGCTGCGCTTTGCTGCCGGCATCGTGCAGGCTGCCGAGCAGCAGGTACTCGCTTTGCGACAGGCGCAGAATGTGGCTGCCATCGGCCTGGCTCAGCGCCTGGTTGGGCGCCTGCGGCAACTGGTAGCCCAGCGCGGTGAGGTAGTCGGCGGCATTCGGGCCACGCAAGCCGTAGCGCGCCAGGTTGGTCAGATCGAGCAGGGCGCAGTGGCTCAGCAGGGCGCTTTCGTCGTCCTGGCCGTAGGTGGTGACGATGCAGCTCTCGCCGAACGGGGCGAGGGTGGCGCCGACCTGCAGGCGATAGAGTGGGCTGCGCGCGGAGAATTGATTGGCTTGCACGGTCATCTCACAGCTCCTGGCGTTGGCTTTCAGGGTCATAGAAGGGCAGTTGCACCACCGTGGCCTGCACCACCTCGCCGCCTTCGACGCGGATCGGGATTTGCTGGCCCGGCGCGGCCTGGTCGGGCGCGCAGTAGGCCAGGCCGATGATCTGGCCGAGGGTCTGCGAGTACTCGCAGGAGGTGACGTTGCCGCTGATGTCCGGCCCCTTGAGCACCAGATGGCCTTCCAGCGGCTGGCTGCTGCCCTTGGCCAGGGTGAAGCCGACCAGCTTGCGGATCGGCGCCTGCGCCTCGAGGATTTCCACCGAGCGTTTGCCGATGAAGAACGGCTTGCTGCGGGCGATGGCCCAGCCCATGTCGATCTCGGCTGGGCAGGTCATGCCGTCGGTGTCCTGGCTAATGATCACGTGGCCCTTTTCCAGGCGCAGCAGGCGCTGCGTCTCGACGCCGAACGGGCGGATGTCGAACTCCTGACCGGCCTCCATCAGCGCGTCCCACAGGGCTTCGCCATAGCGCGCCGGAACGTGGATTTCGTAGCCCAGTTCACCGACGAAACCGACCCGCAGCAGGCGTGCGGGAATGCCGGCAACCGTGCCCAGGCGCACGGCCAGGTAGGGGAAGCCCTCGGCGGACAGGTCGACATCGCCGCACAGCTTGGCCAGCACCTTGCGCGAGTCCGGCCCGGCCAGGTTGACCGCAGCCAGCGCGGCGGTGACGTTGGTGATGTCGACGTTCAGGCGCCACTGCGCGTTCCACTTGAGCATCTGCTGGTAGACGCGATCCACACCGCTGGTGGTGGCGCTGACGTAGAAATGCTCGTCGGCGAAGCGCGCGCAGACGCCGTCGTCGATCACCACGCCGTGCTCGTTGGTCATCAGCGCGTAGCGCGAACGGCCCACCGGTTGCTTGGCGAAGGCGAAGGTGTAGAGACGGTTGAGCAGCTCGGCGGCGTCCGGGCCGCGCACGTCGAGGCCTCCCAGGGTGGAGACGTCGATCAGGCCGACCTTCTCGCGCACCTGGCGCGCCTCGGCCTGCATGCAGGCTTCGCGTTCTTCCGGTTTGCCGTAGTAGGCCGGGCGCTGCCAGATGCCAGCGGGCATCATCTTCGCCCCCAGCTCCAGATGGCGCGCATGCATGGCGGTTTGCCGATACGGGTCGAAGCCACGGCCGGCGACCTGCGCCAGGGTTTCCGGGCAGAACGGTGGGCGCGCGGTGGTCACCCCGGTTTCGCTGACGCTGCGCCCCGTGGCCTGGGCTACCAGGCGTGCGGTGGGCAGCGCCGAGTGGCGGCCCTGCGAGGGGCCCATGCCGACGGTGGAGAAACGTTTGACCAGCTGCACGTCGCGGTAGCCGATGCGGGTGGCATTGACGATATCGCGTACCTGCAGGTCTTCGTCGAAGTCGACGAAATCCTTGCCTTTGGGGTGCGGGAAGATCGGCCAGGGGAAGTTGACTCGCGGCTCGTTCGGCAGCTCGCGCGGGCTCGAACCCGCCTCCAGACCGAGGGCGGCGAGTGCACGCAGGGCGCCGTTGGCGGCATCGATGAGCAGCGCGTCGAGGGCGTTGCGGCCGTTGACCGAGCCAACCACCTGCAACCCGCTCGGCAGGCCGGACAGGCTGAAGCAGGCGCTGGCGTCGTCGTAGGCCAGCTTGCCGCCGGCCTGGCACAGCAACTGGTACACCGGCATGTAACCGGCGGACATGCACAGCAGGTCGCAGTCGATACGCAGGCCGCTCGCGGCCACCTCGCCCTGGGCAGCGATGCGGCGCACGTCCACGGCGTTCAGGTGTTTGTCGCCCAGCGCCTCGTACACCGTGCTGCCGACATGGCAGGCGACGCCACGGGCTTGCAGGGCCGTGGCCAGACTGGCGTCATCGGCACGTTCACGCATGTCCACCAGGGCGGCGACCTCGACACCGGCATCGAGCAGGTCGAGGGCGGCCAGGTAGCCGTCGTCGTTGCCGGTCAGTAGCACCGCGCGCTGGCCCGGCTTGACCGCGTAGAGCTTGATCAGGCGCTGCGCGGCGCTGGTCAGTAGCACACCGGGCAGGTCGTTGTTGCGAAACACCACCGGCTGGTCGAAGGCGCCAGCGGCATTGATGCACTGGCGCGCGCGCACCTTGTACATGCGCGTGCCCTGGATCACCGGCAGGTAGTGGTCGGTGAACCAGGCGTTGCAGGTGGCTTCCTTGAGGATGCGGATATTGGCGTGGCCTTCCACGGCGGCCAACAGCTCGGCGCGCAGCTCGCTGGCACGTTTGCCTTCGACATCGAAGCGCGCCCAGGCCAGCGCGCCGCCCAGATAATTCTGCTGTTCGATCAGCAGCACCTTGGCCCCGGCATTGGCTGCGGTCAGCGCCGCGCGCAGGCCGGCTGGACCGGCGCCGATTACCGCCAGGTCGGTGAACAGGAAGGCCTTGTCGTGGTACTCCGGCTGCAGCTCAAGGTTGAGCACGCCGAGGCCGGCTTTCTTGCGGATCAAGGGTTCCCAGACTTTCCACATGCCCTTGGGCTTGTAGAAGGAGCGGTAGTAGAAGCCCACCGGCATGAACCTGGAGAAGTGCCCGAGCAGGGCGTCGCGATCCTTGTCCAGGCTGCCGTTGTAGTTCTGCGCGCTGACTTGCAGGCCGCCATCCAGCGGCTGCATATCGGCCAGCACGTTCGGCTCGTCCGGCAGTTGCACCAGGGTGTTGGCGTCCTGCCCGGCCATCGACAGCGGGCCGCGCGGGCGGTGGTATTTGAACGAGCGCGACAGTAGCCAGCGCTGGTTGGCCAGCAGGGCACTGGCGATGCTGTCGCCGGCCAGGCCCTGGTAGGTGCTGCCCTCGAAGTCGAAGCTGACCGGGCGGTTGCGGTCGATCAGCAGGCCCAGCGGGGCCGGCAGGCGGACATCGGCGCTCATGCGTTCACCTCCTGGGCGGGCGCGGCGAAGTCGACGCGGCGGTCGAACAGTTCCTTCGGGTCGAAGGTGCGCAGGATCTCGTCTCTGACGGTGTGGCGTTCGGCCAGAAACCAGTAGCTGGAGGCGTTGTGCATCCACCATTCGGTGACGACGCCGGCGATGTTCTCGCTGTTGAACACGTAGTCGGCCCATTCGGCGTCCGAGCAGGTGTTCGGGTCGGGCATGCGCTTGAGTTCGCCGCCGTAGGTGAATTCATTGATGTTGCGAGGCCCGTTGAGCGGGCAGGGCATGATCTTCATGGTGCGAACCTCAGTGACTGGCAGCCGTGGCGCCCATCTCGTTGACCTGGCGGAAGGTGGAGAAGCGCTCGAGGGCGAAGGGTTGGATCAGCGCCGGGGGCCTGCCGGTGGCCACCAGCTCGGCCATGGTCTTGCCGCAGATCGGCGTGGCTTTGAAGCCCCAGGTGCCCCAGCCGGCGTCGAGGTAGTAGTTGTCCAGTGGCGAGAGGCCCATGATCGGGCTGTAGTCCGGGGTCATGTCGGTGCTGCCGGCCCACTGGCGCATCAGCTTGGCGCCGGCCATGAAGGGGAACATCTCGATGGCTGCTGCCAGCAGGCTTTCCTTCAGATCCAGGGTCGAGCGCGTGTTGTACAGCGGGTAGGGGTCGGAGCCGCCGCCGAAGACGATCTCGCCACGGCTGGTCTGCTGCACGTAGCAGTGCAGCGCACTGGAGCTCACCAGCGGATCGAGGAAGGGCTTGAACGGCTGGGTGACCATGGCCTGCAGCGGGTAGGTGTGGATCGGCGCCTTGATCCCCAGTTTGTTCATCAGCAGCGAGCTGGCGCCAGCCACCGCCTGCACCACGCAGCCACAGCGAACGTCGCCACGGTTGGTGCGCACGGTGGTAACGCGACCGTTCTCGACGATGAAGTCCTGCACCTCGGTGAGCTGGTGGATCTCCACGCCGCGCTTGGCCGCCTGCTTGGCGTAGCCCCAGGCCACGGCGTCGTGGCGGGCGGTGGCGCCGTCGATATGCCAGAGCCCGGCCAGCACCGGCAGATGGCCGGGGTCGAGGTTGAGGCAGGGCACCAGCTCGCGGATCTGTTGGCGGTCGAGCATCTCGGTGCGGCCACCGAAATGCTTGTTGACCTCGGCGCGCTGGCGGAAGGCGCGCACGGTGGCGTCGGTGTGCGCCAGGGTGAGCTGGCCGCGCTCGGAATACATGATGTTGAAGTCGAACTCGTTGGACAGCTCCTTGAACATCCGCACCGACTCGGCATAGAAGCGCACGCCTTCGCTGGTCAGGTAGTTGGAGCGGATCACCGCCGTGTTGCGCGCGGTGTTGCCACCGCCGAGGTAGGACTTCTCCAGCACCGCGACGTTGCTCACGCCGTGGTACTTGGCCAGGTAATAGGCGGTGGCCAGGCCATGGCCGCCGCCGCCAATGATGACCACGTCGTAGGCCGGCTTGAGATCCTTCGGCGCAGGCAGGTCGACCTCCACGGGGTACTCCGAGGACAGGCCGTACTTGAGCAGGGCAAGGGGCATTGCGATTACTCCTGGGCCGTCAGGCCGTGTTGCTGGCGGGCGGCGAGCAAGGTGTTGTGCATCAGCATGGCGATGGTCATCGGGCCGACGCCACCGGGCACCGGGGTGATGGCCGAGGCCACCTGGCGCACGGCGTCGAAGTCGACATCGCCGACCAGACGCGAGCGGCCGTTGTCCTCGATACGGTTGATGCCGACATCGATCACCACCGCGCCGGGTTTGATCCAGTCGGCGCCGATCATCCGTGGGCGACCAACGGCGGCGACCACGATGTCGGCCTGGCCGCACAGCTTCTCCGGCTTGACGCTGCGCGAGTGCAGCACAGTGACGCTGCAGTTGGCCGCCAGCAGCAGCGCCGCCATCGGCTTGCCGACGATGTTCGAGCGGCCGACCACCACGGCATGCTTGCCGGATAGATCGCCGAGGGTGTCGCGCAGCAGGCGCATGCAGCCGGCCGGGGTGCAGGGCGTGAGCACCGGGCGGCCCTGGCTGAGGCCGCCGACGTTCTCGCTGTGGAAGCCGTCGACGTCCTTGGCCGGGTCGATGGCCTGCAGCACGCGGGTCTCGTCGATGTGCGCCGGCAGTGGCAACTGCACCAGAATGCCGTTGACCGTGGCATCGGCATTGAGCGCTGCCACCACTTCCAGCACCGCTTCGGCGCTGGCGTCGGCACTCAGGCGGTATTCCAGCGAGCGGATACCCACTTCCTTCGCACGCAGCACCTTGTTGCGTACGTAGACCTGGCTGGCCGGGTCATCGCCGACCAGCACCACGGCCAGTGCCGGTTCGATGCCCTGGGCCTTGAACGCGGTGACGTCAGCGGTGACCTCGGCGAGCACGCGCGCGGCGGTGGCCTTGCCGTCGATCAGTTGCGCGCTCATCGGAAGATCACCGTCTTGTCGTGGTTGAGGAACACGCGGTGTTCGAGGTGGTACTTGACCGCCTTGGACAGGGCCACCGTCTCGGTGTCGCGCCCCACCGCCACCAGGGCGTCGGGGGTGTAGTTGTGGTCCACGCGCTGCACCTCCTGCTCGATGATCGGGCCTTCGTCGAGGTCGGAGGTGACGTAGTGGGCAGTGGCGCCGATCAGCTTGACGCCACGGTCGAAGGCCTGGTGATAGGGCTTGGCGCCCTTGAAACCAGGCAGGAAGGAATGGTGGATGTTGATGGCGCGGCCCGATAGCTGCTTGCACAGATCGTCGGAGAGGATCTGCATGTAGCGCGCCAGCACCACCAGCTCGGTGCGTGTCTCGTCGACGATCTTCAGCAGCTCGGCTTCCTGCTGGGCCTTGGTCTCCCTGGTCACCGGCAGGTAGATGAAGCGGATGCCCTCGCGCTCGGCCATTGGCCGCAGGTCGAGGTGGTTGGAGACGATGGCGGTGATCGTCATCTGCAGCTCGCCCTTCTGGTGGCGATAGAGCAGGTCGGCCAGGCAATGATCGTACTTGCTGACCATCAGCAGCACGCGCGTCGGCTCGGTGGTGTCGTGCAGCTCCCAGCTCATCTCGAAGCGCTCGGCGACCTCGACGAAGCCGTCCTCGATCTGCTGGATATCACCGGCTAAACCTTCGTTGAAGCGAAATACCGCGCGCATGAAGAAGGCGCCGCTGATTTCGTCGTCGAACTGCGCCATTTCGCTGATGTAGCAACCATGGTCGGCGAGGAAGGACGTTACGGCGGCGACGATGCCGGATGTGGCCGGGCAACTGATCTTGATCACGTATGGGTGCTTGGCGTGCATGGCGAATCCTCTGCTGGGGGCGGCGGCAGGAAAATCTTCATGAATGAAATGGATGTTCGTCCATGAATAAAATTAACTGTGAGTAATCTATTTTTCGTGCTGGTGATTTTTATAAGTGAATGAACAAAGCGTGTCCATGCCTGTGGGGAATTTTTTTATCCTTTCAAGAAATAAAAGACGAGTGGTGGCCACGCGCACGCATCGGCGCGCCGGGGCCACCACTCAGGCCTAGAGCCTGTTGTAAGCGAAGGGGCGTGGGTCGACCAGCGGCGTGCTGCCATCGATCAGGTCGGCGAGCAGATGACCGGCACCTGGCGCGATACCGAAGCCATGGCCGGAGTAACCGGTGGAGAGAAACAGCCCTGGCAGTCGCTCGACTGGGCCGATCACCGGGATGGCGTCCGGGGTGACGTCCATCACCCCGGCCCAGCTTTGCTCCACGCGAATCTGCCGGAAGAAGGGAAAGGCGCCTGCCAGCGCTTCGCGTGCTTCGGCCAGGATGGCCGGGCAAGGGCGTGGGTCGAGTACCCGGCAGCGTTCGAATGGGCTTGCGCTGTCCATGGCCCAATGCCTGGGCTGGCGCAGTTCCTCGAGAAAACGGCCATCCAGGCGCAGGCGTACTTCGCGAAACTGCTGGCTCAGCGCCGGAAGGAAATCGCCGAGGTAACGAAAGCTGTCCGGGGTGATCGGCGCCAGGTTGCCGTTGCGCTGGGCAATGTTGTAGCCACCGTCGGCGCGTTTGCGAAAGGCGTAGCGGCTGGCGCCGACCGCCAGTTCCGGGCCACCCGCCATCGGTGCGGTACGCAGTACCGAGGCCACCACCTTCAGTTGTGGCAGACGCAGGCCGAGGTTGGCGCAGAACAGCGTCGACCAGGCGCCGCCAGCCAGCACCACGCTGCTGCAGCTCAGGCGCCCATGTTCGCTGTACAGGCCGGCGACCCTGCCGGCCGTGATGTCCAACCCCCGCACCGCACAGCCCGTGACGATGCGCGCGCCCAGGCGTTGCGCCGCACGGGCGATTACTGCACTGGCGCGGTGCGGTTCGGCGCGGCCATCGCTGGGCGTATGCAGTGCGCCACTCCAGCCGGCAGCGGCGCCTTCAGGCATCACCCGGAGCAGATCGGCACCCTCCAGCAGGCGCGCCTGCACGCCATGGGTGCTGGCCGCCTGTAGCCAGTGCGCCTGTTGTTGCAGTTGGCGCGGCGTTTCACAGGCGTAGAGCACGCCACTGCGGCGAAACCCCAGGTCTTCTCCGAGCTGCGTCTGCCAGCGATCCCACAGCTGCAGGCTGGCCATGGCCAGGGGGATTTCGCTGAGGTCGCGGCCCATGCTGCGGCACCAGCCCCAGTTGCGCGACGACTGCTCGGCGCCGATCAGGCCCTTCTCCAGTACGGTCACGGCGATACCGCGGCGGGCCAGCCAGTAGGCCGTGCTGACGCCGATGATGCCGCCGCCGATGATGGCCACCTCGGTGCTCTCCGGCAGCTTGTCGCTGGTCACCTGTTCGATCTGTGGGTACATGCACCTTTCCTCGGGCTGCGCTGCGATGTCGGCGAGCATGCGCCGGCCCCCAAGGCGTGCAATTTGCATCGCATCCGTCCGCTTTCTTTTATCAATATGTGAGAAATGCCATGGGCGGCAACCAGACCCTGGAACGAGCGTTTCTGTTGTTGCGCGTCATCGCCGCTGCCGGCCGGCAGGGCGCCAGCCTGGCCGAGTTGCGTGAGGCCGCCGACTGTTCGCAGGCCACCGCTTACCGCCTGCTGCAGTACCTGCGCCGGCAGGGCTTCGTGCGGGGGGCGCAGCAGCGCGGGCGCTACGTGCTCGGCTACGAACTGTTCGCCCTCGGCGCCCAGGCCGGCAATGCCAGCGCGCTGCGCGAGCGGGCCCGGCCGGTGCTGCTGCGCCTGGCACAACGCTTTGGCGATACCTTCTTTTTATTGGTGGCAGACGGTCATCAGCTGCTGTGCCTGGACATGCTGGCCGGGCAACTGCCGGTGCAGAGCTACAGCGGCGCGGTGGGCGGGCGCATCCCCATGGGCGTCGGCCAGGCCTCGCAGGTGCTGCTGGCCTGGCTTGGCCGCGCCGAGCGTAACGACATCCTCGCCCACAACGCCGCCACACTGCGCCTGGACTATGGCCTGGACGTCGAGCGCATCGCCGCCAGCCTTTCCAGCGTCAAGCGCCTGGGTTACGCCAGTGGTCTGGTGGACAAGCGCCTGCCGGGCTACACCGGCCTGGCGGTGCCGATTCTCGATGGCGATGGTCAGCCGCTCGGTGCCCTCAGTTGCGCGCTGGCCCGACCGCGCATGACCGACGCCCGGCGCCAGGCATTGGCGCAAGTGATGAAAGAGGAGGCGCAGTGGTTGCGCGACCCTTGAGCGGAAGCCTGTAGGCTGCTGCGGCACTTCGCCTACCGGCAGCCATGACGCGATGATCTAGGCTTAATCGATGGGTATGACGCCGAAAGGACGGGCGCTGATCAGGCTCGCGGCAAAGCCGTTGGCAAGCCCCAGAGACAGCAGCGCTGCATTTGGCTTGTTCCACTGCAAGGCCCTGGTTTATGTCACCGCACTGTTTGTATAGCCGTGGAGTTCGATCATTTTGAAGACACTGCTCGATGCGCAATGGGCTGCATTGGAACGGGTCATGGCCATCGCCGAATTTGCCCTCGATGGCCAGCTCGTGCGCGCCAACGACAACTATCTGGCCCTGTTCGGCTATCGCGCGGAGCAGGTCGAAGGGCGGCATCATTCATTCTTCTGCCATGCCGATTGCGCCGAGCAGGCGGCGCACGAGCGCTTCTGGCAGCCCTTATGTGCGGGCGAGGCCTACAGCGGACAGGTCGAGCGCCTGCGTCAGGATGGCCGCAGTTGCTGGCTGCAGACCACTTACGTGCCGGTCATGGATGAAACCGGCCAGGTGCGGCAGATCCTCCAGGTCGCCATCGATATCACCGTGCGGCTGCTGCACGAGCGGGAGCAGCAACAGCATCTGAGGCTATTGTCACTGGTGGCCGACGCCAGCGATTCGGCTGTGGTGATCAGCGATGCGAACCCTTGCATCGTCTACGTCAATGCCGGTTTCTGTCGGATGTTTGGCTGGACGGCAGAGGAAGTGCTGGGGCGTCGCCCCATTCGCCTGCTGGCTCCTGAAAAGGACGCCGCGTATGCGCAGCAGTATCGCGACACGCTGGCAGCAGGCCTGCCCGTGGAGCGTGAGGAGATCGTCGAGGGCAGGGACGGGCAGCGTTACTGGGTCAAGAGCATCAGCAACCCGATTATGGACGAGGTCGGACAATGGCAGCTGACGGTGACCATCCTGACCAACATCACCCAGGCCAAGATGCATGAGGTGTTGCAGCACAGCGTCATGGAGGCCATGGCCCGCGAGCGTCCGCTGACCGAGGTGCTGGAGTTGATCTGCGAAGAGGTCGAGCGGATTGCTCCCGAGGTGGTCGCCTCGATTCTCGAGGTGGACGAGAATGGCCTGCTACACCCACTGGCGGCGCCAAGCCTGGCGCTGGACTACCAGCAGAAACTCGATGGTGTGGCGATCGGGCCATCAGTCGGCTCATGCGGGACGGCGGCCTGGCGCAAGGCATCTGTCTGGGTCGATGACATCGCCAGCGACCCGCTCTGGGCCGACTACCGAGATCTGATCCTGCCACTGGGGTTCCGGGGGTGCTGGTCGGCGCCTGTGCTCAATGCCCAGGATAGGGTCGTCGGCACCTTCGCCTTCTACTTCCGGCGCTCGCCGCAGGATTGCTCGATGCAGTTCTACAGGCGCCTGGTCGAGGCTTGCCAGCATCTGTGCGGGTTGGCGCTGGAGCGCGAGCAGACACGCCGGCGCATACGCCAACTGGCGTTCTACGATGCCCTCACCGGCCTGCCGAACCGCAGCCTGCTGCAGGCCCGTGCGGATCAGGCCATCGCCACTGTCACGCGCGAGGGTGAGTGCCTGGCGGTGTTGTTCATCGACCTCGATCGTTTCAAGCACGTCAATGACTCACTCGGGCACTCGGCCGGGGACGACCTGCTGCGTCAGGTCGCGGCGCGCCTCCAGAGCGTGCTGCGCGAGTCGGACATCGCCGGGCGGCAGTCAGGTGATGAATTCGTCGTGGTATTGCCAGGTTGCGATGCCAACGACGTGACTGCGGTGGCCGAGCGGCTGCTGCAGTTGCTGGCGGAGCCATTCACCCTGATCGGCACCAGCTTGCAGGTTTCCGGCAGCATCGGCATCGCCATGTATCCCAATGACGGGCGTGACATGGAGACGCTGATGGGCCGCGCAGACATGGCCATGTACCAGGCCAAGAGCAGCGGGCGAGGCCGCTTCCATTTCTACAGCAGCGAAATCAACAGGTTGGCCCAGGAACGCCTGCAGATGGAAAGCGCCTTGCGCCAGGCGATCAAGCACGATGGATTGCGCCTGCATTACCAGCCGCAGATCGATATGGTCGGTGGCGGTCTCTATGGCGTCGAAGCACTGGCGCGCTGGACGCACCCGGAGCAGGGGGACATCCCGCCCGTGCGCTTCATTGCCCTGGCCGAGGAGTGCGGCCTGATCGTCGAACTGGGGCATTGGGCCGTGCAGGAGGCCTGCCGGCAATTGGCCGCGTGGCGCGCCGCAGGGCTGCATGTGCCGACCATATCGGTCAACCTGTCACCGACCAGTTTCCACAACCTCGATTTGCCGAACTTCCTGGCTACGACCCTGCAGGCCAATGCCTTGCAACCAGAGGATCTGACCCTGGAGCTGACCGAGAACATGCTGCTCGATAGCAACCCCAGCACCATGAAAGTCCTTGATGAGGTGCATCGGCAGGGTATCCGCCTGTCGATGGACGATTTTGGTACCGGCTACTCCAGCCTCAGTTACCTGCGGCGACTGCCGATCTCGGAATTGAAGCTCGACCGCAGCTTCGTTTTCGACCTGGAGCATGACGAAGCGACTCGTGCCCTGAGCAGTGCAATTCTAGGGATTGGCAAGAGCCTGCATCTGACGGTGGTGGCCGAAGGGGTGGAAAACGAAGCCCAGCATCGGCTGCTGCGCGAACAGGGTTATCCCGTCGGGCAAGGCTATCTGTTTTCCAGACCACTTTCGGCGGAGGATCTGCAGCGCTGGTTGAGTCAGACCTCAGTCCGGCAAACTGGGGCCTGAACGGCGTAACCGGCTAGGCCGCCGAGGGCGGCAGGCAAGGTGCTACTTCTGCACGCGGGTCTCTGCCGGTCAGCCGTTCGGCGCTTGCTGTAAGCAACGGCTCAGGCTTGCTCTGCGTTACCTGGCATGCGTTGGAAGCGTTTGCGAAAGACTGCCGGCGAGATACCGACGCGCTGGCAGAACAGACGACGAAACGAGTTGCTGTCCTCGTAGCCCACCCGGCTGGTGATCCGCTCGAAATTCAGGCGGGTGGTTTCCAGCAGTTCCTTGGCCTTTTCCAGACGCAGGGCCTGCAGGTAAGCCAGCGGCGTGTGGCCGGTGGCGTCCTTGAAGCGGCGCTTGAAGTTGCGCACGCCGAAGCCGAAGCGCGTGGCCAGTTCGTCGATGCAGCAGGGCTCGGAGAAGTGCACCTCCATCCAGTCCTGCACGCGCAGGACCGCTTCGTCGCCATGGCTGCGGGGCATCGACCAGCTGATGTAGACGGACTGCTCGCTGCGCACGTTGTCGATCAACAGGTAGCGGCTGCATTGCTGGGCCAGTTCGCGCGAGGCGAAGCGGCGTATCAGGTGCAGCAACAGGTCCATCGCGGCGCTCGCTCCGGCGCTGCTGATCATCCGCCCGTCCTCGCAAAGAATGCGCCGCTCGTCCACCTGAACCTTGGGGTAGCGGCGCCGCAGCAGGTCGGCGAAGGCCCAGTGGGTAGTGGCTTCGATACCATCGAGCAGGCCGGCTTCGGCGAGCATGAAGGTGGCCGTGCACATCGAGGCGATGACCGCGCCCTGCTCATGCTGCTGGCGCAGCCAGCCGCGATAGTGCGCGAAGGTGGGCAGGGCCTCGCGCAGGCTGAAGAGAAAGCCGGGGATCAGCACCAGGTCGGTTTTCTCCACTGCGTTCAGCGCCATGTCTACCGGCATGGCACGCCCCAGCGCATTGGCCACCGCTTGCCCATCCAGCGAGGCCACGCTGAGGGTGAAGGGCGCAGGGGCTGGCAGGGCGAAGCGATTGGCGGCATCGAGCACTTCGAGGGCCAGCGCGGCGCTGGCCAGTGAACTGTGTTCGGCCAGGAGCAGGGTGATATGCATGAAGCGTCTCTTGCGTAAGTCGCATGGTATTAGTCATTTCTGCACCTACTTTACTGCAGACGCCCTACTTAGAGTGCGGCACTCTCATTCAAACAGGTGTTCGTAGTATGAACCTATGGTTTCGTCTTCTGCTGATGCTGCTGCGCAGACCCTGGCGCAAGCCGGTGCCAGGGCTCGCCACCACCGTGGTGCGCATGCGGGTCTGGCCGCTGGATCTGGACTTCAATCGGCACGTCACCAATGGTCGCTACTTCACCCTGGCCGATGTCGGACGCATGGATTACGTGCTGCGCAGCGGCGCCTTTCGCGTGGCCCTGCGCCATCGCGCATTGCCCATCGTCGGCGATGTCTGCGGCAAGTTTCGCCGCGAACTGAGGCTGTTCGAGCGCTTCGAGGTGCACACGCGCATGCTCGGCTGGGACGACAGGTGGAGCTTCGTCGAGCACCGCTTCGTCAAGGATCAGCGGGTGATTGCCGTGGTGATCATGCGCGGGCTGTTCCGTGGGCCCAAAGGCAATGTCACGCCCGCCGAGTTCGCCCGTGAGCTTGGCCTGGACGAACAGTCGCCACCCTTGCCGCAATGGCTGCAGCAGTGGTCGAGCAGTTGCGACGGGCTGAGCCAGCAACTGCGGGAAACCGAGCGGGCCTAGACCTGGGGTATCTCAGGCTGGCGCCGATCAGCGCGCCGGTTCTGCCTGGGCGAAGACTTCCTTGGCCGCAGCCAGACCATTGAGGGCCGCGGGGAAGCCGGCATAGACCGCCATCTGCATGATGGTCTCGACCACTTCGCTGCGGCTGACGCCGACATTGAGTGCGCCCTGGATATGCACCTTGAGTTGCGGGGCAGCATTGCCAAGCGCCGTCAGCGCCGCGACCACGGCTATTTCCCGGCTTTTCAGATCCAGCCCGGGGCGGGAGTAGATGTCGCCGAAGGGAAATTCGATCAGATAGCGGGCGAAGTCCGGGGCGATGGCGGCCAGGCTTTCCACCACCTGCTCTCCGGCGTGGCCGTCTATTTCCCGCAGTTTGGCGAGTCCACGGGTGTAGCGATCATCGTTGGCGTTCATCGGCATGTCCTTCCTCATAGATTGAGTCCGGCGCCGAGGGCTGCTCGAGCGAGCGGTAGTGCTCGATCTTGCTCTGCAGTGCGTTCGCGGCCTGGCGCATCGCCTCGATTTCTGCAAGGACGTCCGTTAAGTGCCCCTCCAGCATCTGGCGACGATCCTTGACCGTCGAGTCCCCAGCGCCACGTAGCTTTGCGAACGTCTGCATCTTGCCGATAGGCATGCGCGTGGTTCGCAAGCGCAGCAGGAATTCGATCCAGGCCATGTCCGAAGCCGCATAACGGCGTTGCCCTCCGGCAGCGCGGGCCACTGGTGCGATCAGCCCGATGCGCTCGTAGTAGCGCAGGGTGTGGGCGCTCAAGCCAGTGCGTTTGGCGACTTCGTCGATGCTCAGATGTGATTCCATGGAGGCAGCCTAGAGGTTCGAGCGCGCTCTAAGTCAAGCGCTTCGAGGGGATGGCTCATGACGTGCGCGCTGGCCGGCCGGCAGGTGGCGCACTCAGGGTCAGGGGGGCCTGCGCGACGCCGCTCAATCGGCCCCATAGTTCATGATCGACAGCAGGCGGATCGGCACCTGCACCAGCTTTTCCGGGCCGTGCGGTACTTCGCCGTCGAAGGTCAGGCTGTCGCCGGCCTGCATCGGGTACAGCTGGTTGCCGTGGCGGTACACCAGCTCGCCTTCGAGCAGATGGAGGAACTCGGTGCCGGGGTGGGCGAAGGTGGGGAACTCTTCGCTGGCGTCGTCCATGCTGACCATGTAGGCCTCGAAGCTCTTCTTCGGCCCACGGGTGTGGTTGAGCAGGCGATAGGTATGGCCCTTGTCGGTACCGCGACGCACCACTTCGAGGCCTTCACCGGCTTTCACCAGCAAGGCGCTGCCACCTTGCTGGTCGTACTGGCTGAACAGTTTGGACATGGGCATGCCGAGCACGTCGCAGAGCCGGCTGAGGGTGTCGAGGCTGGTGGAGACCTGGGCGTTCTCGATCTTGCTCAGCATGCCCTGACTGATGCCGGCGATACGCGCGACATCGGCGATCTTCAGTTCCTGAGCCTGGCGCTGGCGGCGAATCTGCATGCCCAGGTATTGCTCGAGCTTGAGGCGAGGAGGGATTTCCGTGGAGGTCGTCATGCGTGCTTTTATCTTCTTATGAATAAAAAATTCGCACTGAGAATGTGCAGGCTGCCTTTCTTCGGTGCATTTTCACGGTTGGAATTTCCTCCTATGAAAGCATCTTTCCTTCACGGATAGAAGAATGGCGGGGCTTTGCGGGATTTCCAACGGCAAGGACCAGGTTGGCAAGCTGCTTGCATTTCTTTTGGGGAAATTAAAATTCCCCAGCGGAATAATGGCGACGCCAGCGGAGGCCCCAACCATGTTGCCCAGCGAAACCCAGAAAATCATCGACCAGCACGGCATCAAGTACGTGTTGGCCCAGTTCGTCGATATTCACGGTGCGGCCAAGACCAAGTCGGTGCCGGTTGCGGGGCTCAAGGCCGTGGCCGAGGAGGGCGCCGGCTTCGCCGGGTTCGCCATCTGGGGCATGGGCATGGAGCCGCACGGCCCGGACTTCATGGCCCGTGGCGATCTGTCGACGCTGATGCCGGTGCCCTGGCAGCCGGGCTATGGCCGCGTGGTGTGCATCGGCCACGTCAATGGCCAGCCCTGGCCGTTCGACACCCGCTACGTGTTGCAGCAGCAAGTGGCGCGCCTGAGCGAGCGTGGCTGGACGTTGAACACCGGTCTTGAGCCGGAGTTCAGCCTGTTTCGCCGCGATGCCGAGGGCAAGCTGCGCCCGGTCGATGCCAGCGACAAGCTGGAGAAGCCCTGCTACGACTACAAGGGCCTGTCGCGTTCGCGCGCCTTTCTGGAAAAGCTCACCGAGTCGCTGCAGCCGGTCGGCTTCGACATCTACCAGATCGACCACGAAGATGCCTGTGGCCAGTTCGAGATCAACTACACCTACAGCGATGCCATGGAGTCGGCGGATCGCTTCACCTTCTTCCGCATGGCCGCCGGCGAGATCGCCAACGACCTGGGCATGATCTGCTCATTCATGCCCAAGCCGGATCCACGCCGCGCCGGCAACGGCATGCACTTCCACCTGTCGATCGGCAATGGCACCAGCAAGAACCTCTTCCATGACGCCAGCGACCCCAGCGGCATGGGCCTGTCCAAGTTGGCCTATCACTTCCTCGCCGGCCTGCTGGCCCATGGCCCGGCGCTGTGCGCGTTTGCCGCGCCGACGGTGAATTCCTACAAGCGCCTGGTCGTTGGTCGTTCGTTGTCTGGCGCGACCTGGGCACCGGCCTTCATCGCCTACGGCGACAACAACCGCTCGGCGATGCTGCGCATCCCCTACGGGCGCATCGAGTTTCGCCTGCCGGACGCCGGCTGCAACCCCTACCTGGTGACCGCCGCGATCATCGCCGCCGGCCTCGATGGCATCGACCGCCAGCTCGACCCGGGCAAGGCCTGCAACGAGAACCTCTACAACCTGAGCCTGGAGGAGATCGCCGCGCGCGGCATCGACACCCTGCCGCAATCGCTCAAGGAAGCCTGCGACGCGCTGGAGGCCGACCCGCTGTTTCGCGAGGTGCTGGGCGCGGACATGGTCGACGAGTTCCTCAAGCTCAAGCGCATGGAATGGGTCGAGTACAGCCGCCACGTCTCCGACTGGGAGATCGAGCGTTACACCGAATTCTTCTGAAGTGTCAAGCCACCCGTTTCAAGCCGCCAGGAAAGCGCTGCAAGTGCTGGCGCGACACCCGTATCAACTCGGTCAGCTGGCCGCCTGAGGCGCGCAGCTGGCGCACGAAGTGAGGACTGCTCTTATGTGTGGAATCGTAGGTCTGTATCTGAAGAACCCGGCGCTGGAAAGCCAGCTCGGCGCGCTCTTCGAACCCATGTTGCTGGCCATGACCGACCGTGGCCCGGACAGCGCCGGCTTCGCCATCTACGGCGACGAGGTGAAGGACGGCTGGATCAAGCTGACCCTGCAGAGCACCACTGCCGGTTATGACTTCAAGGCCCTGATGGGTGAGCTGGAAGGCCGCCTGGGCTGCTCGCTGGACTGGTTTCAGAACGCCAGCGCCGCCGTGCTCAAGACCAATGCCGATGAGGCGGCGGTACGCGCCGTGCTCGCCGAATTGGCGCCAGCGGTGCGCGTGATGAGCGTCGGCCAGAGCATCGAAATCCTCAAGGGCATGGGCCTGCCCAAGGACATCGCCGAGCGTTTCTCGCTGGCGAAAATGCAGGGCAGCCACATCATCGGCCACACCCGCATGGCCACCGAGAGCGCGGTGACCATGGAAGGCAGCCACCCGTTCTCCACCGGCCAGGACCTGTGCCTGGTGCACAACGGCTCGCTGTCCAACCACTTCCGCCTGCGCCAGGAACTGCGCCGCCACGGCATCGAGTTCGAGACCGAGAACGACACCGAGGTGGCTGCCGGCTACCTGACCTGGCGCCTGCGCCAGGGCGATTCGCTCAAGCAAGCGCTCGATCATTCGCTGGAGGATCTCGATGGCTTCTTCACCTTCGCCATCGGCACCCGTGACGGCTTCGCGGTAATCCGCGACCCTATCGCCTGCAAGCCGGCAATCCTCGCCGAGACCGACGACTACGTGGCCATGGCCTCCGAATACCAGGCGCTGTCGACCCTGCCGGGCATCGACAAGGCCAAGGTGTGGGAGCCGGAGCCGGCCACCATGTACATCTGGGAACGCAGCGCTTGAGTCGCTCCAGGCCTACTGCGCACACCGATTGCTGCGTCAGATCCTCACGATCCGCTCGCCGTACTACTCGTACTGTCTCGCGGCTCGCTGCGGTTCTTGCTTGCCCTCGGCGCGCTCGCGACGGCCTGAATTCGACTCTCCACTTTTTGGAGACATGACTATGAAAACCATCGACCTTTCCAGCGCCACCGTGCGCGATCTGAATCAGGCCCTGCACGAGCAGGCCAGGACCCTCACCGAGCGCGAGTGGGTGGTGAGTAACCCGGGTGGCAAGCACAACCTGGCCGTGGGCCTGAATGAAGCGCTGAGCGTGGAGATCGACGGCCACGCCGGTTACTACTGCGCCGGCATGAACCAGAAGGCCAGCGTCACCATCCACGGTAACGTCGGTGTCGGCGTGGCCGAGAACATGATGAGCGGCATGGTGCGTATCAAGGGCAGCGCTTCACAGTCGGCCGGTGCCACCGCCCATGGCGGCCTGCTGGTGATCGAAGGCGACGCCGGCGCGCGCTGCGGCATCTCGATGAAGGGCGTCGACATCGTGGTCGGCGGCAACATCGGCCACATGAGCTGCTTCATGGGCCAGGCCGGCAGGCTGGTCGTCTGTGGTGATGCCGGCGATGCGCTGGGCGATTCGCTCTACGAGACGCGCATCTACGTCAAGGGCACGGTGAAGTCGCTGGGCTCGGACTGCATCGAGAAAGACATGCGCCCCGAGCATCTGGAAGAACTTGCCGAGCTGCTCAATCGCGCCGGTTTCGACGAAGACCCGGCCAGCTTCAAACGCTACGGCTCGGCCCGTCAGCTGTACAACTTCAAGGTCGACAACGCCTCGGCGTACTGATCGCGCACCCTGCCCGAAGAGGAACTGCACATGAGCGAAAAAAACACCCCGGTGCTGCGCGAATCCGCCACCTTCGACCGCCTGTCCATCCAGGAAATCCAGCGTGCCGCCGAGACCGGCATCTACGACATCCGTGGCGGGGGCACCAAGC
>Ga0070752_1000540_pt1 | contig 30612 bp, 36 predicted proteins | sample VirMetDEL_Aug_30_FD_77440 | JGI IMG/M metagenome (GOLD analysis project Ga0070752, IMG submission 77440) | Aqueous microbial communities from the Delaware River and Bay under freshwater to marine salinity gradient to study organic matter... | ecosystem: Environmental > Aquatic > Marine > Coastal...
AGCATGATTTCCTTCACCAGCTTGCCGAAGATCTTGCCTCGGGCATTGGCGGCGGCTTCTTTGGGTTTGGCTTTCCACTGGGCGCCCATCTGGGGTCTCCTGGCCGATAGGTGATACGGCGTCGCGCCAGTCGAGGCGTGACGATCGGATAGGCTGCGGATTCTAGTGCGTTGTGCGGTCGACGGCACCTGCAATTTCCGTCGACGCTGATGCAGAGCCCGGCACAGTGGACCTGTACCGGGCGAAGGGGGCGGTCAGGCTTGGGCCGAGTGGCTACCCAGCAAAGTCTGGCCCTGTTTCTTTGCACGCTTGGCTTCGCGTTTTTCGTGCGCATTCTTCTGCGGCTTCTTCTTGCTTTCCTTGTGCGAATCTTGACTCTTGCTCATGGTGGTTACTCCGGAAAATGGATCATTGACTGGACATATACGTACTGGTCACTACCACCTCCTCGGCCACCGGGCCGTCTGCAGAGCGCATTCACTGTATGCAGCATAGTTGCTGGGGAGTAATAGGTTGTAGCGAATCGTCGGTCGATATTTGGGCGGGCTTCTCTATGCTGATGTTTTCGCCTGGAGCAGGGGGCTGCCATGTTTCGTCTCGTTCATCGTCTGGGCATCGCCCTGGTCTGTTCATGGCTGCTGCTGGGCGCCGGGTCGAGCCTGGCGCAGGAGGCGCCACAGCGTATCGGCATCATCGGTGCCGGCAATATTGGCGCTCCGTTGGCACGGCTGTGGGTCGAAGCTGGGCATGAGGTGATGATCTCCTCGCGCCATCCGGAGCGTCTGCAGCCGTTGGCCGACGAGCTGGGTGAGCGGGCGAAAGTGGGAACGCCACGCGAGGCGGCGGCCTTTGGCGAGGTGATCCTGCTGGCGGTGCCTTATGCGGCAACGCCGCAGGTCGGCCGTGACTACGCCACGGAGCTGGCTGGCAAGGTGCTGCTTGACGCCGGTAATCCGCGGCCTGGGCGTGACGGGCCGATGGCCGAAGAGGCTGTCGAAATGGGCGCGGGGTTGGCCTCGCAGCAGTTTTTGCCCGGCGTGCGCCTGGTGCGCGCCTTCAACGCCATCTCCGCCTACAACCTGCGCAGCGAGGCTCATCGTCAGGGTGAGAAGCTTGCCATTCCGCTGGCTGCCGATGATAAAGCGGCGCTCGAAGTGGCGGCACGCCTGGTGACGGATGCCGGCTTCGACCCGGTGATCGTCGGGCCACTGTCCAGTGCCAAATCCTTCGACTTCAACAGTGGCGTGTCGGCGCGCATGCCCACGGCCCGAGAGCTGCGCGAGCTGCTTGATCTCTGACGAGGCTTGCCTGGCACGGCCGGGCGCAGGAACATGGCGACCCTGCGCATTCGTCAGAAGGAGTTGCTCATGTCGCGTTGGACGCTGATCAGCGGGTTGCTGCTGGTCTCGGGGGCCGCCCAGGCGGCCCCAGAACAGGTGCCGCTGTACCGGGAAATCAAGGATTGGGTAGTGGCCTGCGACAACCTGCGTGGTTGCCAGGCACTGAGCGCCCACGACAGTTTCGAATACACCCCTCTGGCTCTGCACTTGCAGCGTGACGCGGGTGCTCAGGCACCGGTGCGGCTGTATGTGCGTGACGTCGAGCAGCGTGGCTTCTCGCCACTGCTGCTCGATGGCAAACCCCTGGCGAACGCCAAGGCCTTGCAGCGGGTGGAACAGAGCGACGAGACGTTGCTGGTCGCCGAGGGTGTCGATGCGCAGGCGCTGTTGGCCGAGTTGCGCAATGGTGAGCAACTACGCATGCCGGCTGAGCGTGAATATGACGCCGTGGTGTCGCTCAGCGGACTTTCCGCTGCCTTGCTGCTGATGGATGCCGTACAGGGGCGGGTGGATACCCGTGGTGCGCTGTATCGTCCGGGAACACGGCCGGACAGCGAGGTGCCGCCTACACCCTCGGCACCGCAGCTGCCTGCCTATCCAGGCACCACGCCGCTGCAGGAGGCCGAGAGCCAGGCCATCGCCCAGGCCGTGATGGCGCAGACGCGCGATGCGTGGAGCGAGGAGGACATGGGCGGCGAGCCGGAGGCCGAGGCCTTCGCCCTCAACGACCGCGAGGCGTTGGTGATCATTCGCACCTGGTGCGCGGCCTACAACTGCGATTTCGCCGTCTATCGTGTCGACCGGCAACCGCCCTATGCCGAGCACGACCTGCAACTCGATGCTCTGCCGCTGGGTCATGAAGGCTTGTCGGGCTGGGTCAGCTATGCGTCGGACACCGGTGAGCTGGGCTATCTGTACAAGGGACGGGGGATTGCCGACTGCGGCGAGACGGGCGCTTGGCGCTTCGATGGCGAGCGTTTTCAGCTGGCCTCGTTCAGCTACATGGGGCGCTGTGCGGGCGGCAACCCGGGTGAGTGGCCTGAGCTATGGCGCGTGGCTGGGCCCTGATCTGGCGTATCGGGAGCGCTGGTGTGCATGGCGCGCCCTACCAACCGGTGTTTACAGGTAGCGCCAGATCAGTTGGATACCGGCCAGCAGAATGCCCAGTCGGGCGATGCGGTAGAACCACAGGTGGTTGACCCGCGACTGCAGCCACAGGCCGCTCCACACGCCCAGCGGCACGATGGGCGCGAGCATCAGGCTGAGCAGCAGGTTTTCCTGGGTGAACTGGCCCAGAGCCGCGTAGGGAAACAGCTTCGCGGCGTTGGTCAGCAGGAAGAACAGATTGATGGTGGCGACGAAGCGCACCTTGTCCAGTTGCTGCGGCATCAGGTGCATCATCACCGGCGGGCCGCCGGCGTGGGCGACGAAACTGGTGAACCCGGCCAGGCTCGACAGCAGTGTGCCACGCCCCTTGTGCAGCGGGCGTGGCGCCTGGTTGCCGAGCAGCAGTCCGAGTCCGACGAAGAGGATGGCGATGGCGCCGATCAACAAGCCAATGGCACGTTCGTCGAACAAACCGAAGGTCAGCGAGCCGATGGCGATGCCGATCACCGCGCCGGGCAGCATGACCTTGAGGTTGGCCGTATCCCATTTGCCCCAGTAGGCCTTGAGGCCCACCACATCGGCCAGGCAGAGAATCGGCAGCATCACTGCCACCGCCTGTTTCGGTGACGTGGCCAGTGCCAGCAGCGGCACGGCGATGCCGCCCAGGGCGCCACCGAAGCCGCCCTTGGACAGCCCGGTGAGAAACACCGCCGGCAGGGCGAACAGAAGGAAATCGTGCAGGGTCATGGGCTTGGCGTAACGCGACAGAAGCGCGCAGGTTAGCAGCCGCACGTGGCTGTGTGGCTTTTTTCCTCGGTCTCTGTGTCTGTCTGCTGCGCTGGGAGGCTGCTCTAATGCCTGCTCACTCAAGGCGAGGTTTGTGCTCATGTCACCCAAGGATCTGCTACTGGCGCTGCTGGTGATCGTCGTCTGGGGGCTGAACTTCGTGGTGATCAAGGTCGGCCTGCACGGCATGCCACCGATGCTGATGGGGGCTCTGCGTTTCATGCTCGCGGCATTCCCGGCGATCCTCTTCGTGCGTCGGCCGCAGGTGCCGCTGCGCTGGATGCTGGCCTATGGCATGACCATTTCGCTGGGGCAGTTCGCCTTTCTCTTCTATGCCATGTACGTCGGCATGCCGGCTGGGCTGGCATCGCTGGTGCTGCAGTCGCAGGCGTTCTTCACCCTGTTCTTCGCCGCGCTGTTTCTCGGCGAGCGTCTGCGCGGCAGCAACCTGTTCGGTTTGCTGGTGGCGGCCAGCGGCCTGGTACTGATCGGTTTGCAGGGCGGGCAGGCGATGACCCTGGCCGGCTTCGCCCTGACCATCGCTGCCGCCTCGATGTGGGCACTGGGCAACGTGGTGACGCGCAAGTTGGGCAAGGTCAACCTGGTCGGGTTGGTGGTCTGGGGCAGCCTGATCCCGCCGCTGCCGTTTCTGGCCCTGTCGCTGTGGCTGGAGGGGCCGGCGCTGATCAGCCAGTCGTTGCGCTCGCTCGGCCTGGATTCGATGCTGGTGCTGGCCTACTTGGCGTTTGGCGCCACCATTCTCGGCTATGGGCTATGGAGTCGCCTGCTGTCGCGTTATCCAGCCAGCCAGGTGGCGCCATTTTCGCTGCTGGTACCGGTGGTGGGCATCAGCTCCTCGGGGCTGTTGCTGGGCGAGCGTCTTGGCGCCTTGCAGATGGCCGGCGCGGCGCTGGTCATGGCCGGCTTACTGATCAACGTCTGGGGCGGGCGCCTGCTTGATAGCTGGCGCCAACGCGAGCCGACGCTGCCGTAGGGTGTGCTGCGCCCCTGGCCTGATCATGCCTGGCGCTCTGGTGCGCACGGCGCACCCTGCGGTGCAAATGCGCTCCGTGTCGGCTCAGTCTTGCGGGCGTTTTTCCGGTAGGCGTTCGAGAATCTGATCAAGGCGTTGCTGGATGCGTTGGTCGATCTTCTCGTGCAGGCGCATGATTTCCAGCTCGGCGCGCAGGTTAACCTCGAAGTCCAGACTCGCGGCCAGGCGATCCTTCGCCGCCTGGCGGTTCTGGCTCATCATGATGATCGGCGCCTGGATCGCGGCCAGGGTCGACAGCATCAGGTTGAGGAAGATGTAAGGGTAGGGGTCGAAGGCCATGCCGAAGTGCGACAGCACATCGGTGTTGATCAGCATCCAGCCAAGCATGGTCAGCGCGAAGCAGATGATGAAGGTCCAGGAGCCACCGACGGCCGCGACCTTGTCCGACAGCCGTTCGCCGAAACTCGACTGTTCGTCCGAGGCATCGGCGACGTCACGGCTGATGGGGCGGCGCTGGTGGATCTGTTCGAGCACATGGCTTTCTTCCGGCTCGAGTTCGTGGATTGCCTTGCCAAGTAGGTTCTGGGCAAGTTGTTGTAGCGTGTGTGGGGTGTTGTTGCTCATCGTGGCCATTCATCCGAGGCAGAGACGTCGAAGCGATGCTGAACCGCTTCAGGTGTCTTGTCATCCCTGATGTTGGCTCTCGACCTCGGTGCTTTTCATGCAGTTACGGCCGTTACTCTTGGCCCGATAAAGGGCTTGATCAGCTGCTTCGATCAACGCCAGCGCCAATACCGAGCTGTCCCGTTGATCCGGCGTCAGGTTGGCTACGCCAGCACTGACGGTGACCCTTGCGAAAGGGCTCGCTTCATGACGTAGGTGGCGCTGCTCCAGCGCCTGCATGAACGCTTGTGCCACGGCCGTGGCACCTTCGCCCGTGGTGTTCGGCAAGATCACCGCCAGTTCCTCGCCGCCGTAGCGTGCGGCCAGATCGCCGGGCCTGCGCACGCATTGTTTGAGCAGCGCCGCCACCGTGCGCAGGCAGTCATCGCCGGCTACATGGCCGTAGCGATCGTTGTAGCGCTTGAACAGATCGATATCGAGCAGCAGCAGTGACAGCGAAGAGCCACGGCGCTGGGCACGGCGAATCTCCACTTCGAGGGTCTGGTCGAAACTGCGGCGGTTGGCCAGGCCAGTCAAGCCGTCCTGGGAGGCAAGCACTTCCAGTCGTGCATTGGCATCGAGCAGTTCTTCCTTGGCGCTGAGCAACTGGCGCTCGGCGCGCATGCGGCGGCGGATGTCGACGATCAGGCGCTGGCCGATGATCCCGACGGCCACCAGCAACAGCAGAATCAGGCTGGCGAACAACTGGGCATTGTGGCGCCAGGGTTCCAGAGCGTCTTCTCGGCCAAGGGCGACGATGGTGATCAGCGGCAGGCGATCATTGCGCCGGAAGGCGTAGACACGCTCGACACCGTCGATGCGGGACGTCTGTACGATAGTACCTTCACGGTGGTCGTGCAGCCTTTGCAGAATGGGCGATTCAGACCAGTCCATGCCGACATCCTGCTCACGGAATGGTTGGCGAAACAGCAGCTTGGCGTCGCCGGTAGAAAGGCTCATCGAGCCGTGCTCGCCAAGATCCAGGCTGCCGAAGAAACTCAGAAAGCGCTCGACGTCCAGCGTCACCGCGACCACACCAGCGAAGCGCCCCTGACCATCGTTCAGCCGCCGGCTGACGGTAAAGACCCAGTCACCGGTGATGCGGCTTTTGATGGTGGGGCCAATGAAGGTGTCGGTAGAGGGATCGTCGCGGTGATGAATGAAAAAAGCGCGATCAGCGGCGTTAAGGCCCTGTTCGGGAGGGAGGGGCGATGACAGTTGGCGATTGCCTAGCTGGTCATAGGTGACGATGGCATTGGCCAGGCCAAGCACTTCACTCTGCTTCTGCAATAGCGCCTCGAGGCGCTCTGGTTGTTGAGTCGCCGGGCCGTTCTGCAGGCGATCGCTCAACTCGATCAAGACCAGTTCGGATTGCCGAATGACCCCTTCCGCGTAGTTGTCCAGCGCCTGAACCAGGTTGAGGTTGGCGACGTTCAACTCATGCAACGCGCGCTCACGAGAGAACCAGACCTGCCAGGCGGTGAGCAACGCCAGCGACAGGCAAATGAATACCAGCAGAATGGAGGTGAGCCGAATACCGCGTTTCATGTCTGAAACCCAGAGCCCTACTGCAGGAATGTTGGAAAAGGCTTGGGAAAAAGAAGAGCCGCAGTGGCGGCCCTTCCGTTATGTACCATCAGTCCTGGCGGCTGGTGACTTCCAGCAGGTGATAGCCGAACTGGGTCTTCACCGGACCTTGCACCACGCCAACCGGCGCGCTGAAGACCACGGTGTCGAATTCCTTGACCATCTGGCCGGGGCCGAACGAGCCCAGGTCGCCGCCGCTACGGCCGGACGGGCAGGAGGAGTTGTCTTTGGCCAACTGGGCGAAGTCGGCGCCGCCTTCGATGGCGGTTTTCAGTTCGTTGCACTTGTCTTCGCTGGCAACCAGGATGTGGCGGGCAGTGGCGCGGGCCATGGGAGTACCTCCTATCAATGAAGGTGCAGAGCCTAGCGCAATCGCCTCGACAAGCAAACGGTAGGCCGTTCGTCCATCTGTCAGGAGTCGTTTCGGCATCCGGCTTGTCCCAACTTCTGTAAGCGGGCATTGGCCCTTAACTCAGGCTCCACCGAGGAGACTTGCAGATGAACACCCTGAGCATCGACGGTTGGCGCAAGGCCGATAACGACAGTAAATCCGTCCCCATCGGTACCCTGCAGTTCCATGTCAGTGAGGCGGAGCACCTGCGCCTGGAACAGACCGAGGAGGAGCTGCAGCGCAGCGGGGTCAGAGACGCGATGATCGACGCCGACATGCAGACCTTGGCGCTGGTCATGCCGGATGGCTTCGGCCCGCTAAGTGAATGCAAGTGGCGCGTGTACATTGGCGGCGAGGCGTCGCGTGGCCAGTTTCATCTGCTCGGCTACAGCGCCGCAGATGGCTGCCTGATCTACAGCAACGCGGTAATGGTCGATCTGCTGGGTTGACCGCCGCGGGCAAAACCTTGCCTCGGAGTGGCAAGCCGCTGCCACGATGTACTGCGCAGGCCTCGTATTCACTGGCCTGCAGCGGCTGGCCCGGAATCTGCTTTGCATGAGCAAACGGATTTCGCGGAGGCCCCATGACCAGTATCAACAACAGCACGCCTGCCATGCTCAGTTACTACGGCAGCCAGCTCAACAATCGTTCGAGTTCGACCAGCGGCGAGGCCGATGGGCAGGCCAGCCAGGATCCGATTGCCGATCTACGGCGTTTTGCCAAGCAGGTGGTGGCGCGCAGCGAGGGCGGCTTGTTGCGCGCCATGAACGGTGGCGCATCGAACTCCAGCAGCGCCGTGCAGCGCAGCGCCGACAGCCAGCCGGCGAAACCTTCGGTGATTCAGTTGCCGGACGTGATGCAGCTGGATCGTGACGATGCCACCAAGCTGCTGCAGCAGGTGCAGAAGATGGTGGATGCCGGTCTCGATGGCAGTGTGCGCATCGCTGGGCACAATGGCGACCAGCAGACCGACTCGCTGGAAACCTATCGCCAGTGGTTGCAGGAAAAAGGCGGAGTCAGCGTCTACGCCTGATCTGCCTCCGCTCAGTCCAGGGCGGGCGCCATGTTCTCTTGAGTGATCACCCGGTTACGCCCGGCGCGCTTGGCCGCGTAGGTGCGCCTGTCTGCCGCTTGCATCAGCTCGTCCAGTGATTGCCCGTCCACCCCGAAACAGGCCACGCCAGCGCTCAGCGTCATGTGCAGTGTGCTGTCATCCACGACCAGCGGCTCGGCAGCCAGGCGCTCGGCAATGTCACGCGCCTGCGCCGTCTTGCTGCCTGACAACAGCACGGCAAACTCCTCGCCGCCCAGGCGACAGAACAGATCATTGATGCGCAGGCGCTGCGCCAGCACCTTGGCGAAGTGAGCCAGGGCGCGGTCGCCGACTTCATGGCCGAAGCGGTCGTTGATCTGCTTGAAGTGATCGATATCGATGAACACCAGCGAAAGCGGCGTACCGTTGCGCAGGGCGTGGGCGCGCTCGCGCTCGAAAACCTCCGCCAGCTTCAGCCGGTTCGGCAGGCCGGTCAGGGCATCGGTAGTGGCCTGCTCGGTCAGGCGTTTTTCGTTGAGAATGCGGCTGCGTTCATAAATGTGCGCGAAGATCATCACTGCCAGACTGGCCAGGCCGAGGTTGGCGATGATCTCCACGTTCTGCAGGATTTCGTCGGAAGAAAACCGCCGACTGAAGACGAACAGGCCGATGCCCACGAACAGAATCGAGCCGTACATCCCCAGGCGCAGCCCCAATAGCAGGTAGCAGATGATCGGAATTGTCTGTATCCAGGCGAACACCGCGAAGCTAGTGGTGGTCTGAGCCAGCGCCACAATCATGATGCTGAAGAACGGCAGCAGGTAAATCGCGGTCAATAGCTGCAGATTGCTCGTTTTATCGATGATGGTCAGCAGATACAGCGACACGCCGGCGTAGCCGATCTCCAGACCAGCCAGCAGCCAGTTGTCGTGCATCAGATTGACCACCGAGAAGAACAAACCGCCGATCATGGTGATCCATAGCAAGGCTTTGAGGACCAGGCGGCGATGTTGTTCGGTCTTTGCGAAGTAACCGGGCATCAGTGTTCTCGAGCGGGAGAGGCGAGTGCGTAAGGTGTGTGATGACGATAGATGGCGTCATGCAGGAACCCTGCCGTTCGTCCGCGATGCCAGTGCACGCGGGCGTTCGAAGGGACTAGGAAGCCGGCAGTGATCCTGTGCCGGGAAATGCGTCAGAATCACGACGTTAGTTGGGAGAGGGCTGTATGACAACAACAACGAGCAAATGGGGATGGCAAGCCTGCCTGCTGGCGCTGCTGTTTATGGGCGTATGGAGCGCGGCTCAGGCCGCTGAGGATCAGGTGCTGATCGAGACGATCAACGCCTATCGCAGTGAGGTGCAACGCTGTGGCGTGCAGGCCTCCGAGCCTCTGCCGCCGTTGGCCAACGACCCACGCCTGATACTGTCTGCCAATGGCACTGCAGATCTGCAGGATTCGTTGAGCGCTGCCGGTTATCCACTGGTCAACGTCCAGGCCATCACGCTCTCGGGGCCGCGCAACGCACAGGCCGCCATGCAGGCGCTGAGCGAAAGCTTCTGCCGTGTGCTGCTCGACCCGCAGTTCATCGATATTGGCGTCAGCCAGCATGACCGCGACTGGCGCATCGTTCTCGCCCGCCCGCTGCTCAGCGGGCGCCTGCAAACCTGGCAGACCGAGGGGGAAAGTCTGTTGCTGCAGATCAACTCGGCCCGCGCCGAGGCACGCCAATGTGGTGACCAGCGCTTTGCTGCCGCCGCGCCACTGGTATGGAACGCCGAGTTGGGCAGCGCCGCCGAGAGCCATAGCCGGGCTATGGCCAACGGCAACTTCTTCGCTCACCAGGGGCCTGACGGTCTGACGCCGGGTGACCGAGCCGAGCTGGCGGGTTACAGCGGTACCAAGGTCGGTGAGAACATCGCTGCCGCACTGGATACCACCGCCAAGGTGGTCGAGGGTTGGCTGGCCAGTTCCGGGCACTGCGCCAACATCATGAACCCGGAGTTCAGCGAGCTAGGCGCCGCCTATGCCAACGACCCGCAGAGCGACGCTGGCATCTATTGGACGGCGTTGTTCGGCGGTGAGTGAGTGTTTGCGTCAGTTGACGCCGAACACCTTGGCCAGGTGCTGTTCGTAGCGCGCCACGTCGTGCTCGATGCTCGGCACTTTCATCACGTCATTGCAGATGAAGGTGGGCAGGCCAGTCATTCCGAGGAATTCGTTGGCCTTGTGGAAGGGGAAGTACACTGCATCCACGCCTTTGCCTTCGAAGAAGTCGGTCGGGTCTTCGAAGGCCTGCACCGGGGCGTTCCAGGTCAGCGACAGCATGTACTGTTTGCCCTGGATCAGCCCGCCGCTGCCGTACTTCTGCGACGCATCGGAGCGGGTACGGCCGTCGTTGGCGTACAGGCTGCCGTGGCCTTCGGTGAACACCTCGTCCAGATACTTCTTGACCGTCCAGGGCGCCCCCATCCACCAGCCGGGCATCTGGTAGATCACCACGTCGGCCCAGAGGAATTTCTGCACTTCTTCTTCCACGTCGTAGCCACCGTCGATGAAGGTGGTCTTGACGTCGAAACCGGCGCGATCGAGAAAGGCCACCGCCGCATCATGCAGGGTGGTGTTGTATTGGCCGTGGGAATGGGCGAATGCTTTGCCGCCGTTGAGCAGGAGGATCTTTTTCATCGGGGTTCTCCAGAAAATGTGGCGGCAGGTTATCGAGCCCTGCGCGGGCGAAACACCCCGGAACGGTCAAATCATTGTTGACTGAGAGTCATGAAAGGTTCGGCGAATGCTGCGATATGGTGAGGCATCTTCCCATGTCGAGGAACCTACCTCATGTACGGCTTCATCCTTCACGCCCACACCAAGCCCGAGCAGGCTGATGCCTTTCGCAGCTATGTCGAACCCAGCCGCGCCGAGCCCGGCTGCATCGAATATCACATGCTGCGCGATGCGCAGGATCCGACGCTGTTCATCTTCTACGAGGTGTGGGCATCACCGGAGGCTTTCGAGCTGCACGTGGCCCTGCCGCATATGCGCGAATTTCACGACAAGCGCATGGACTACCTGCGGCGTGATTTCGACATCCGCGAGATCGAGATGCTCAGCCCGGCCCGTTGAGTGAGTCGCTGAAAACCCGGTGCGCATGGCGCACCCTACTGGGTACATCGTTCTTGGTGCGCACGACCTGGGTGGCCCCGCGACACCCTACGGTGCGCGTCGCTGTTGTAGGGTGCGCCGTGCGCACCGAGGCCAAGACGATGCAGCCGCAGGCCCGAGCACAAGCCGGCAACACCGGCGCTGCGGCCGTTCAAGCCCGTTCGGCAGCGGTAGGGCGTTTTCGGCCCATCTGCTTGCTGGCCAGGCTCATCAGGCGCTGAAAGGTGGGGCAGCTCAGGTGGTTGTCGGCCGGGCAGAGCGCCGCATGGCGCAGCCCGTCGCGAATGGCGGACAGGCGGCGAATAGTGTGATCCAACTGCTCTGCCTTGCGCTCCAGTTGCTCACGGTCGATGGCAGGGCCGCCCTCTGCCGCCAGCATCTCGGCGATAGCGTCCAGCGAGAAACCAGCCGTGCGCCCGAGTGCGATCAGCGACAGGCGCTGCAGCACCGACTCGGCGAAGACCCGCTTCAGGCCATTGCGGCCGATGGAGTGGATCAGCCCTTTTTCTTCGTAGTAACGCAAGGTCGAGGCCGGCAGACCTGACCAGCGCGCGACCTTGCCGATATCCAGCTCTTTCATGCTTGACCTCAAGTCGACTTTAACTGGCAGCCTTTTTTTGAAAGCTTTCCAGATAGGGTAGATGGAGGTGTGTATGGCAGTCGAGATCATCATGCTGGGTACTGGCGCAACGCTGTTGATGGACCTGTGGGCGCTGGCGCGCAAACGCTGGTTCGGTGTGGCGGCGCTGGATTACGCCTGGGTCGGGCGTTGGCTGGGGCACATGCGTCATGGGCAGTTTCGCCATGCGGCGATTGGCGAGGCGCCCACAGTGCGCGGTTAGCATGCGCTGGGCTGGATCTTTCATTACCTGACCGGATTGTTGTTCGCCGCGTTGTTCCTGGCCTGGGTTGGCGACGCTTGGCTGCAGCGTCCCACGCTTGCACCGGCGCTGGCCTTTGCTGCGCTCAGCGTCGCCGCGCCACTGCTGCTGATGCAGCCTGCGTTCGGCATGGGCATGGCCGCTTCACGCCAGCCCTGGCGGGTGCGTGTGCGTGCGTTACTGACCCATCTGGTATTCGGTTTGGGCCTGTACCTGATGGGCCTGTTGGCTCAATGGCTGTAACCCGGCTTCTGGCGAATGGTCTTGAGCAGGTCGTCCGGGCTGATCTGGCCGACCACCTGGGTTGCCGCGCTGCCTGGGTGTGGCAGGTCGAGGATGTGGCTCTTCATCTTGCCGATCACGTGCATCTCGCACGGCTTGCAGTCGAACTTCAGCGTCAGCACTTCATCGCCATGTACCAGCTGCATCGGTGCGACCTTGGTCTTCACGCCGGTCACGCCCTTGGCCTGTTTCGGACACAGGTTGAAGGAGAAGCGCAGGCAGTGCTTGGTGATCATCACCGGCACTTCGCCTTTTTCTTCGTGCGCCTCGTAGGCGGCGTCGATCAGTTGCACGCCATGGCGATGGTAGAAGTCGCGGGCCTTCTGGTTGTAGACGTTGGCCAGAAACGACAGGTGCGACTCCGGGTACACCGGTGCCGGGTCGGTCTCGGCCTTGCGGCGACCGCGTGGGTGGGCGGCAATGCGCGCTTCGGTCAGCGCTTCGATGGCCTCGCGGCGCAGCGCCTTGAGTTGCGAGTTGGGCACGAAGAACGCCTGCGGTGCGTCGAGGGTGACGCCCTGGGCGTGGTAGATGGTGGTGCCGAGTTGGGTGAGCAGGTCGCGCAGTCCTTCGAGTGCCTGTTCCGGCTTGTTGGCGGCGCCGAACGGGCCGGGCAGGGTGACCTCGACGCTGATGCCTTCTTCGCTGGTGGCCGTCAGCGTGAGGGCATCGATACGCAGCACGGCCTTCCAGCTCACACCGATGCGGCGTTCGGCGCTGGTGCGTTGCAGCGCCTGCTGCCAGTTGTGGTCAAGGTTGCGCGACAGCGGATGATTCGGGCGCAGGCGGAACAGGCCTTCGGGCATCTCGTTGGGCTCGACGCGGTAGCGATAGCGCTTCTCGCCGTCCTCTTCGAACTCGCCTTTCAATTCAGCGATGTTGGCGCGGAATCCCACCACCTCGCGCTTGACCAGCACATTGAGGCCGTCGCCGTTGGATAGCGGCTCATGGGTGACGGCGATCAGGTCGCGCTTGTTGACCTTCTCGACATGGCCGACGGAAAGCCCGGTGAAGGTCGGCGAATCGAAGGCGCCGATGTCCACCTTGCGCTCGGTGACGAAGTAATCGGTGCTGCCGCGGTGAAAGGTCTTGTCCGGGTCGGGCACGAAGAAGTGCGCGGTGCGGCCGCTGGAGGCGCGGGCCAGGTCCGGGCGGTCTTCAAGAATGGCGTCGAGCTCGCGGCGGTAGTGGGCGGTGATGTTCTTCACGTAGGCCACATCTTTGTAGCGGCCCTCGATCTTGAACGAGCGCACACCGGCCTCGACCAGAGCGCGCAGGTTGGCGCTCTGGTTGTTGTCCTTCATCGACAGCAAGTGTTTCTCGTAGGCGATCACGCCGCCTTGCTCATCCTTGAGGGTATAGGGCAGGCGGCAGGCTTGGGAGCAGTCGCCGCGGTTGGCGCTGCGCCCGGTCTGCGCATGGGAAATGTTGCACTGGCCGGAGAAGGCCACGCACAGCGCACCGTGGATGAAGAACTCGATGGCCGCGTCTGTGGCATCGGCAATCTGGCGGATTTCCTGCAGGTTCAGCTCGCGCGCCAGCACCAGCTGGGAGAAGCCGGCCTGGTCGAGAAATTTGGCCCGCTCCAGCGTGCGGATATCGGTCTGGGTGCTGGCATGCAGCTCGATGGGCGGAATGTCCAGCTCCATCACCCCCATGTCCTGCACGATCAGCGCATCCACACCCGCGTCGTAGAGCTGGTGGATCAGCGTGCGCGCCGGCTCCAACTCGTCGTCATGCAAGATGGTGTTGATCGTGGTGAATACCCGCGCGTGGTAGCGCCGGGCGAACTCCACCAGGCTGGCGATATCGCTCACTTCGTTGCAGGCGTTGTGCCGCGCGCCGAAGCTCGGGCCGCCGATATAGATGGCGTCGGCGCCATGCAGAATGGCCTCGCGGGCGATTTCGACGTCACGCGCAGGGCTGAGCAGTTCCAGGTGGTGTTTGGGCAGGGACATGATTTTTTCTTTATCAGGCGGCACGGGCAAGCTGCACATTGTACCGGCGCTGCGCTGGTTCGGCATCCGCCACTAGTCCCGCTGGCGGGCCTTCAGCGATAAAACGTCGAGGGTGCCACGCCGAACTGGCGACGGAAGGCCGCGGCGAAGGCGCTCTGACTGTCATAGCCATGCTGCAGCGCCACCTGCAGCACCGGCAGGCCCTGCGCCAGTGCTTCCAGCGAGAGCAGCAGGCGCGCCTGCTGGCGCCAGCGGCCGAAGGTGATGCCGGTGCTGCGCTGGAAATGGCGGTGGAAGGTCTTGCTGCTCATCGCCAGCTGCGCCGCCCAGTGTTCGGCCGAGTCGTTCTGAGCCGGGTTGTCCGCCAGGCTCTTGCACACCCGGGCGATGCGCGAGTCACTCGGCCAGGGCAGGTGTAGCGGCAGCACCGCCAGGCTGCTCAGTTCATCCAGCAGAAAGCGCATCAGGCGACCGTCGCGGCTGTCGGCGCTGTACTGCGCCGGCACCAGGGTGGCGGCCTGAATCAGCTCGCGCAGCAGAGGGTTGACGTCGATCACGCGGTTGCCAGCCGGCAGCCCGGGTGCGGCGTCGGGGTTGACGAACAGGCTGCGCACTCGGGTGACGCCGCGCATGTGCAGGGCATGTTCGCAGCCGGCCTGCAGCCATACGCCGCGGTTCGGCGGCGTCACCCAGCGCCCGGCCGGGGTATCGACCACCAGCACGCCTTCGATGGCGTAGATCAGTTGCGCGCGCGGGTGGCTGTGCGACGGCACCCGGTGGCCGCTGGGGTAGTCGACGGCCACGCCGGTGACCGGCATGGCCAGTGATTCATAGGGCAGTTCGGTGTGATCGACCATGGCGGGTTATGCGGCTGGAGGGCGAGTCAGCCTAGCGCTGCGGCGCCAGGTTGTCCATTTCGCGACAGTGATAGGCCATTTGGCGTGAGGTGGTCGATGCCGTGCGCACTAAGCTGGGCACTCATTCACGCAGGCATCGCCATGAACATCCTCGCCCAACTTCTATCCGCTCTGAGCCTCGGCCGGGGTCCGATCCGGTGTGTGACCGTCACGCGCCGCTGACCTCCCCCTGATCCCGGCCTCGATCAGCCTGCTGCGCAGGCAGGGGAGATCACCTTGTTCCGCTCCCTATCGAGGCTTTGTCATGTTGCGCAATCCGCACACCAAGTACCGCGCGTTTCCCCATGTCGATCTGCCCGAGCGCCGCTGGCCACAGCAGCGTTTGCAGCAGGCACCCGTGTGGCTGTCCACCGACCTGCGTGACGGCAACCAGGCGTTGTTCGAGCCGATGAACCGCGAGCGCAAGCTGCGTCTGTTCGGCGAGCTGGTGCGCCTGGGCTTCAAGGAAATCGAGGTGGGCTTTCCTGCTGCCTCGCGCACCGATTTCGACATCATCCGCCAGCTTATCGACGAGGGCGGCATCCCGGACGACGTCACACCGATGGTGATGACCCAGCTGCGCGAAGATCTCATAGAACAGACCGTGCAGGCAGTAGCCGGCGCGCGGCGGGTGATCGTGCACCTGTACAACGCTATCGCCCCGGTGTGGCGCGAGGTGGTGTTCAAGCTCTCGGTCGATGAGATCGAGGCGTTGGTGGTGCGCCACATCCAGCTGTTGAAGACGCTGGCGGCGGCCCATCCCGAGACCGAGTGGGTGCTGCAGTACTCGCCGGAAACCTTCTGCATGGCCGAACTGGAGGTGTCGTTGCGCATCTGCAACGCCGCCATACGCGCCTGGGATGCCGGCCCCGAGCGGCCGATCATCATCAATCTGCCGACTACCGTGGAAGTCAGCACGGCCAACGTCTTCGCCGACCAGATCGAGTGGATGCATCGGCGCCTGGCGCGGCGCGAGCACGTGGTGCTATCGGTGCATCCGCACAACGACCGTGGCACCGGCGTGGCCTGCGCCGAGCAGGCGCTGCTGGCCGGTGCGCAGCGGGTCGAGGGGTGTCTGTTCGGCAATGGCGAGCGCAGCGGCAATCTCGATCTGGTGACGTTGGCGCTCAACCTCTACACCCAGGGCATCGATCCGGGGCTGGATTTCTCCGACATCGCTGGCGTGGCGCGCATCGCCGAAGCCTGCACCGGCTTGCCGATTCATCCGCGCCATCCTTATGTCGGCGACCTGGTATTCACCGCGTTCTCCGGCTCGCATCAGGACGCCATCGCCAAGGGCTTTGCCGCGCAGAATCCTGAGAGCTTGTGGCGGGTGCCGTACCTGCCGATCGACCCGCAGGATCTCGGCCGCACCTACGACAGCATCGTGCGGGTCAACAGCCAGTCCGGCAAAGGTGGAATCGCCTATCTGTTGCAGCGTGATCACGGCGTGCAGATGCCGCGCCGGCAGCAGGTGGAGTTCAGCGCCGTGGTGCAGAAGCAGGCCGACAGCAGCGAGACCGAGCTGTCTTCGGCCGAACTGTGGCAGCTGTACCAGCAAACCTATCTGGCGCCGGCGCAGGTGGGTGGCACGCTGGTCTATCGCGGTCATCGTCTACAGGACGAAGGCGAGCGGCAGCACATCGAATTGGAAATCGAGTTGGCCGGCCGCCGCCTGATGCTGCATGGCGCTGGCAACGGACCTCTGGCTGCGGCGGTGGCCGCGCTGGATCTGCCGCTGCGCATCGACGATTACCACGAGCACAGCCTCGGCGGCGGTAGCGAGGCCAGTGCGCTGGCGCTGGTGGAAGTCAGCTGGCGGGGGCAGAGCGGCTCGCGCTTCGGTGCCGGGTGCGATGGCAATCTGCTGCGCGCCTCGCTGCAGGCGCTGCTGGCGGCGGTCGCACGCTTTACCCCGGCGCAGGCACAGTTGCAGGCCCGCCTGGGGTGAGCGCGAAGGCTGGCGGTGAGCTCAGGCTGTCTGCCGCCGGCCAGATATGGGAAAATAGCGCCCTTTTCAGTGGGAACATGGCGATGGACAACAGAGGGTTGGAGAAGCTCGATCAGTGGCTGCTCAAGTACGGCAACGATGACTCGATCCTGTCCGCCAGCGAGCTGGACGGTTTTTTCGCCGCCATCGTCTCCGGCCCGCGCCAGGTTGCGCCTGCCGTCTGGTATTCGGCGATCTGGGCCGACCAGCCGCCGCAATGGCCGAGCGACAAGGATGGCGAGCGCTTCATGAAGCTGGCCGTCGAGCTGATGAGCGAGGCGGCCTACATGCTCAGCGAGGAGCCGGATGATTACGAGGCGATCTTCCTTGCTGACAGCAACGGCAAGGGCGAGAAGTTGATCGTCTCCGAGTGGTGCGCGGGCTATCTGCGCGGCGCTACGGTTGCCGGTTGGCTGGAGGAAGCACTGCCAGAGTCGGTGGCAGCAGCCCGTGCGCTGATCACCCTGCACGGCGATGAAAGCGGCAGCGCGACGCTCAAGGCCATGTCCGACGCCGAGTATGACGCCAGCACGGCGCTGCTCGAACCGGCGGCTGTCGAGCTTTACGAGTACTGGCAGCAAAACCTGCAGCCAGTACTGCCGGTACGCCGTGATGACGCCAAGGTGGGTCGCAACGACCCGTGCACCTGCGGCAGTGGCAAGAAATACAAACAGTGCTGCATGCGCTGAGCTCAGCGCTGCAAGAGTGGTGTCGCTGGCGATGGACGCATTCAGGCCATCGCTGCTCAAGTGACTATCAGTACACCAGCCCGGACGGGCTGGTGTACGGCAGTAGTGCTTACTGAAGCGGCGCCACGCTGGTTTCACCTGCGGCGGACCACACGCGATAGCGCACTTCGACATCCTTGGGTGCGTAGATCACCAGCGGCAGCTTGCTGTTGTAGCGCACCAGTTGCGGCTCACCACCGACGCGCACGAACGCTGGCTTGCGGCTGCCATCCGGGCAGGCCATCAGGGTGCTCATGGCCGGGCCGACCTGGCCCAGTTCGTAGTAGTTATAGCCCCAGCCTTCCACGGTTTTTTCCTGCCACTGGCCGCCCAGGCGTTGCTGGTTGCAGTCCACTTCCAGGGTCTTGCCGGCGATGATTTCCACCTTGTGCTCGGCTTCGTTGGCCTGTGCCGGCAGCTCGATCACGTGGCGGCTGTAGCCGTCGACAGCGGCGGGGTAGGGCTTGAGTGTCTCGGGCGTGGCAGCGCAGGCGGCCAGCGGCAGGGCGCAGACGAGGGAGAGCAGCGGCAGTTTGAGTCGGTTCATGAGAGTTCCTTGCTGAAAGACCTCGTGGGTCGTCCGTGGTTGGGAAACCGCCGGATCGGCGGCGCAGCACTGACCGTTGTGGATAGGCCAAGTTCCTGCGTTTTTCAAGCCATCTCAGCGCGCCTCGGTTGAGGGTTGCAACTCGGTGGGCAGGGCGTGTTGCAAGTAATCAATGAACAGACGCACCTTGGGCGTCAGCTCATAGCGGTCACGCACACACAGGTAAAAGTCCAGTGGTGCGCTGCTCGCACGGCTGTCTGTGGGCGTGGCCGAAGAGAACAGTTCGACCAGGTCACCGCGGGCCAGGTAGGGATCGGCGACAAAGGAAGCCAGGCGGGTGATGCCGCCGCCTGACGCAGCGCACTGTGCCAAGGCATCGATATCGTTGCTGCTCATGCCCACTCTGACCTGAGCATCGAAGTGCACGCCGTCGCGAACGAAGCCCCAGCGCAAGAGGCGCCCGTCGGTGGCGAAACGAAACAGCAGGCAGTCGTGGTCGCGCAATTGTTCGGGTTCGCTGGGGTGCCCGGCGCGTTGCAGGTAGGCAGGTGCGGCGCAGAAACGGGTCTGTGCAGTGGCGATGCGTCTGGCCACCAGGCCGCTCTGCAGTTGCTGCTCGATGTGGATACTGATGTCCACGCCTTCCTGCACGTGATCGACGCTGCCGTCGGTGGTCAGCAGTTCGCAGCGGATGCGCGGGTGCTGCGCCATGAAACCGGGAATCAGTGGAGCCAATACATGACGACCGAACGCCGCACTGGTAGCGATGCGCAACTGCCCGCGTGGCTCGTCCTGCAAGTCGGCGATGGCGGCGCGGGCGAGTTCCAGCTCCTGAAGGGCAGCCTGCACGCGTTCGAAGTACAGCGAGCCGGCGTCGGTGAGTGCCAACCTTCGAGTGGTACGGGTGAGCAGGCGAAGGCCCAGGCTCTGCTCCAGGCGGGCGATATTCTGGCTCGCTGCGGCTGCGCTGATACCCAGCAGGCGTGCGCCGGCAGCGATGCTGCCGCTTTCTACGGCCTTCACGAAACTCTCCAGGCCGCGCAGGGTATCTGTGCTTTTACTTTCCAATGTGCCATTCATTCGTAAGTTGATCTTGATATTCAACTTACCTTCCACCCTCTACCGCTGCAATCACCTTCATCGCTAGAGTGTTCGGTACTTTCATCGAACAGAGAACCTGAGCAATGTCCGATCTCGACCTCGCTGCAACCGCCACGCGCAGCTGGAAGCTGCCTGCCCGTGCCATGCCCGTGGCCTTCGCCTTCTTCATGTCGAGCATCATGGCCATGCTCATGACGCTGTTGATTACCGCAGCAAACCGGGGCATCGGCCAGGGTTATCTGCAGGCGGTGCTGAGTGCTTACTGCCTGGCGATGCCGGTAGCGTTCGTTTGCGTGATGCTGGTGCGGCCGATCGTGCTCAAACTGGTGAGCCTCACGGTGCGGGCGCCCTGAAGAGCGTTACGCAGCCATCCAGAGTGAGGGCTGCAGGATTGACGCGGTAGCGGGTTGCCTGGCCTTCGAACAAGGCAAGGGGGTTCGGTGGGCGCCGTAGTGGACGCGCACCGATACGAGGTGCTGCGATCAGGCGAACACGAAGTACTTGCGCACCGTTTCCACCACTTCCCAGGTGCCCTTCATGCCCGGCTCGACCACGAAGATGTCGCCGGCCTTGAGATGGATCGGCTCCATGCCGTCCGGGGTGATGATGCAGTAGCCTTCCTGGAAGTGGCAGTACTCCCACTTCACGTACTCCACGCGCCATTTGCCGGGCGTGCAGATCCAGGTGCCCATGATCTTGCTGCCGTCATCGCTGGTGTAGGCATTGAGGTTGACGGTGTGCGGGTCACCTTCGATGCGCTCCCACTTGCAGGCATCGACGACGGGCATCGGCTGGGTATCGCGCAGAACGGTGATCGGTTTGTTGGCCATGGGGCGCTCCGGTGAGAGATCAAAGGGGCGTTCACCATAGAGCGGGGGCGGGGCGGTCGATTGCCTGGGGTCGACACGGGGCTACTCATTCGCGCAGTGCGCGGGGCTTTCTATCGCTGAAAAAACCAAGGCCGGCTTATCAGGCCGGCCTTGTGGGGCTGCGTTTGGCATCGAGTCATACGACGTTCTCGATCAGGTCATCAGGAAGGTGTCAGGCGGTGCGGCTTTCGATCAGGCGATCCGAGCCACCTTCGGCGACGCGGTTCTCGATCAGGCGATCCGAGCCACCTTCGGCAACGCGGTTCTCGATCAGGCGGTCCGAGCCACCTTCGGCAACGCGGTTCTCGATCAGGCGGTCCGAGCCACCTTCGGCAACGCGGTTCTCGATCAGACGATCAGAGCCACCTTCGGCGACGCGGTTTTCGATCAGACGGTCGGAGCCACCTTCGGCGACGCGGTTTTCTATCAGACGATCAGAGCCACCTTCGGCGACGCGGTTTTCGATCAGACGGTCGGAGCCACCTTCAGCGACGCGGTTTTCGATCAGACGGTCGGAGCCACCTTCGGCGACGCGGTTTTCGATCAGACGGTCGGAGCCACCTTCGGCGACGCGATTTTCGATCAGGCGGTCCGAACCACCTTCGGCGACTACAGGTTGGGTGGAAGAAGCGGCGAATACGTTGGCTGCCAGTACGGAGAAAGCGAAGCTGAGGATGAGTTGGCGTTTCATGATGTTTTGCTCCAGCGGTGTTGTGGTTGGGTATGGAGCAGATGTTACGCACTGGATTTTTTCAGAGAACTTCATTGGCATGATGGTGAACATCGATGCGACTGATGCTTGCTGTAATGACCGAGATAGACGGCGCTAAGCGCATTTTTGGGCTGTCCGGCGCGGAGGCAGGGAAGGCCACGGCCGGATCGGCCGTGGCGCATGGGTTACCTGACGAAGGTAGCGCCGCGTGCGTTGACGAACAGGGAATAGATGCCGTGGCTGCTGGCCATGAACAGGCGATTACCTTTCTCGCCGCCAAAGCACAGGTTGGCGCAGCGCTCCGGCAGTGAGATATGGCCGATGGCCTTGCCCTGTGGGTTGAACACGCGCACGCCATCGAGCTTTTCCGGGTCGCTCTCGGCCGAGCCGTTGCTGCCCCAGCCACACCACAGGTTGCCGAACTCGTCGCATTTGATGCCATCCAGCGCGCCGGTGTCGGTGGCTTCGATGTGTTTGCGGCGTTGGCCGAGGCTGCCGTCGTCGTTCACCTGATAAGCCCACACCAGGCGATGCGGCTTGGCGCGGCCCTCGACGATGTACAGGGTCGTTTCGTCCGGCGAGAAGCACAGGCCGTTAGGGCCGGCCAGATCGTCGATCACTCGGGTGACTTGCTGCGTTTCGCCGTCGATGCGGTAGACGCCGTGGGGCAACTCCGGCTCGATCTTGTAGCCTTCATAGAAATTGCCGGTCTGGAAGGGCGGGTCGGTGAACCACACCGAGCCGTCGCGCTTGACCACCAGGTCGTTCGGCGAATTGAAGCGCTTGCCCTCGAATTTATCGGCCAGCACGGTGATGCTGCCGTCGTGTTCGGTGCGGGTGATGCGCCGGCCAACGTCTTGAGTGGTCGATCCTTCGCAGGCGATCAGCCGGCCCTGGCGGTCGCGCACCAGGCCATTGGAATAGTTCGATGGCTGGCGGTAGACGGCCAGCGACTGGCTGATTTCGTCCCAGCGCATGATGCGGTTGTTGGGGATGTCGCTGACCAGCAGGTAGCGACCATCGCCGAACCACACCGGGCCTTCGGCCCAGCGGATGCCATCGGCGAGCTTTTCGACACTGGCGTTGAACAGGCGCAGTTGCAAGAAACTGTCATCCAGCGCCTTGACCGCACTGGATGGGTAGCGCATATCCAGAGGCTGCGTGGCGTTGGCCAGTTGCGGCAGCAGCGAAGCAGCGCTGGCGGCAGCAGCGGAATAGACCAGCGATTGCTTGAGAAAATGACGGCGCGAACCGTCGGGGCGTTGTTCGTCATTCATCGTGAGGTTCCTTGTTGTTCTTGTTGATCGCAGATGCGACTTCGTGAACTTATACGATGTGTGATGACTGTGAAAGTGCTTCAGCGCTGCCGTAACGGCTTAACTGCGCAAAATCATCTGCCACATGCGCACCAGGCGGGTCAGGCATTGGGTGGAGGCGGCTGTGTTTCTATGGTGTCGTATGATGACTGGCTCGAGGTGCCTGCTTGCTTGAATGAAAGTGGCTGATTCAAGGCATGCCACGTCAAGTCAATGCTCAGCGGCATCGGTCATGAGCTATGATGCGCGCCCTTCGTCCTCGTGCCCCTGTCATCATGTCCGGCAATGCTCTCTATACCGACCTGTCGGGTTACTACGATCTGATGTGCGCGGACATCGACTACGCCGCCCAGAGCCATTGCGTGCATCGCCTGCAACAGCTGTTCGGCAACGGTGGCAAGCGTCATCTCGATCTGGCCTGTGGCACCGGCCCGCATGTGCGCCACTTTCTCGATGCCGGTTATGTCAGCAGCGGCCTGGACATCAACCAGCCGATGCTCGACCGTGCCGCACAGCGCTGCCCAGAGGCGCGCTTTGCCCGGCAGGATATGTGCGGTTTTCAGGTCGACGAGCCGCTGGACCTGATCACCTGCTTTCTCTACTCCATCCACTACAGCGCCAGCATCGAGCGTCTGAAAGCTTGCATCGTCAGCGTGCACGAGGCCCTGACGCTGGGCGGGGTGTTCTGCTTCAACGCCGTGGACAAGCAGCGCATCGACAACGCTTCGTTCGTTTCCCACTGCGCGCAGCATGCCGACGGGCAGTTCCGCTTCAGCTCCGGCTGGTACTACCGCGGTGAAGGCGAGCAGCAGGCGCTGCGTCTGCGCATCGAACGCACCGTCGCCGAGCAGAGCGAGGTCTGGCACGACGAACACCCGATGGTCGCGGTGAACTTCGTCGAGTTGCAGAGCCTGCTGGCGCCGCACTTCGAGGTGCAGGTGCTGGAGCACGACTATCAGCGGCTGGCACCATGGGATGGCAGCTCCGGCAACGCGCTGTTTGCCTGCACCAAGCGCTGACGCGAGGCTGCGTCACCCTCAGCCTGGCCATTGCCTCACGCCGGCTCTTCGACGCGCTCGGCTTGCAATGAACGCTGCAGTTCAGCCACCAGCGCATCGACCTTGGCCAAGGCCTGTTTGACTGATGCGGCGAGCAGTTCACCGCCGACTTCCTGGCCCTCGATGGCAATCTGGTGCACGCGGGTGATGCCGATGAAGCCGAGTGCAGTGATCAGGTTCGGCTCCAGATGGTTCATATGCGCCATCTCGCCACCCAGGTCGAAACCGACGCCGCCGCGCGCCGCGAGGATCACCGCATGGCGTGGCCGGTCGGCCAGCTTGGGAATGTATGGATCGAGCGGGTTGCTTTCATCCACGTCCACTGTACGGCCGGGGCGCACCACCTGGTCGACCCACGCCTTGAGCGCGGCGGGCATGCCGAAGTTGTAAAGCGGCGTGCCGATCACCACTACGTCGGCGGCGATCAGTTCATCCACCAGGCGATCACTTTCGGCCAGGGTGTCGTGCATCCAGGCTTCGCGTTTCGGCTCGGGCGTGAAGGATGAGGCGATCCAGTCATGGCTGATGATCGAGGGCGGGTTCTGGCCGATGTCGCGGTAGGTGACGACATCCTGCGGGTGGCGCGCCTGCCACTGGCTGATGAAACGATGGCTGAGGTTGCGGCTGTGCGAACCGTGCAGGTCCTTGCCGGCGAGGCCGGGGCGGGCGCTGGCGTCGAGATGCAGAATATGGGTCATGATGAGTCTCCTGCTTGAATTTGAATTCATCTGTGATTAGCAGCAGACTCAGGCTAAATTCGCCCAGTGCGGGCGACAAACGATCAATATTTTTCGCAATGGATGAGGAGTATTCAGGCATGGGCCGGCGCCGACTCCCTCCGCTGTCCGCCTTGCGTGCCTTCGAGGCGGCTGCACGTCACGAAAGCGCCAAGCAGGCCGCGGAAGAACTCTCCGTTACCGCCACCGCGATCAGTCACCAGATTCGCGCGCTGGAAGACGCTCTCGGCGTTGCGCTGTTCGTGCGCAAACCGCGTCAGTTGGAACTGACCATGGCCGGGCGTGAACTGCAGCAGGTGTTGGAGAGCGCCTTCGACAGCATCGGCGCCGCGGTCGAACGGCTCAGCGCAACGCCCAGCCGACAGGCCATCACCCTCAGCACCACGCCGGCCGTGGCTGTACGCTGGCTGCTGCCCTGGGTGTGCATGCTGCGCGACTCCCACCCCACTATCGACCTGCGTATCCACGCCTCGCACGAGCCGGTGGCACTCGATGGCGTCACGGCGGATATCGCCATTCGCTACGGCGACGGCCGCTGGTCCGGCCTGGTCGCCGAAAAACTCTTCGACAATACCTTCGTGCCCGCCTGCAGCCCGCTACTGGAACTGCACGATGCCGCCGATTTGCCCAGGCATACGCTGATCCACTTCCGCAACCAGGCAGCGATCTCCTCGCCGATGGACTGGGCCGTCTGGCAGAAGCAGGCGCAGGTGCCGGGGCTGGATGTCGGTGCCGGATTGGTGTTCTCCGACGAGACCCATGCCGTCTCGGCGGCCGTTGGCGCACAGGGCGTGGCACTGATGAGCCGGCAACTGATCGAGGATGAGCTGAGAGAAGGACGGCTGGTGCAGCCCTTCGGCCCGGAATTGGAAGGCAAGCCGTTCTTTCTGGTGTACCCGGAAAACCGCCGCAACGATCCGACCATTCTCGCGGTGCGGGAGTGGGTCATGGCGGTGCCGGGTGGGTTGTGTTCGGTGTGACGACTGTCCAAGGAGCCGCAGTCGCGGCACCCGCTAAGCATCCGTGCCAAGATTTGCCGGTACACAAGCGAGAGGTGAAGCCATGGATCTGCAAAAGATCGAGGATGAAGCTCGGCAGCTTTTCGAGAAGGAGCGGGCATCGCTGATCCAGTCAATGCAGCGCGCGTGAAGGCAGGCGCTCGTCGACCAACTGCTGAGCCTGCAGGGCGAGCGTGTCGAGGTGCGCGTCACGCTGTTTTTCCGCCTGTTGCATGGCGCGCTGGCCGTGCTGCTTGAGCAGGTAGGCGTGAATCTGCCTGACCTCCGTGGAGGCAAACACCGGCGCCAGGTCGGCGACGGCCACCATGCCGCTGGAGCGATAGTCGCGGCTGCTCATCACCACCAACGCACCTTGAGCAGCGAGCACCTGCAACCCCAGAGCCTCGAACAGCGGCACCTTGTCTGCCACGCAGGCCAGCTCCAAGTGCGGACGGTGCTCCAGCACGCGTTGCAGCAGCGCCCGGCCGATGCCCTGACGGCGGTGTCCGGCATCTACCGCCAGGTAGGCGAGGGAGCAGGCGACCGCATCATCCGGGCTCGGTAGGTACAGGGCAAAACCCAGCACGCGGGACGGGTCTTCATCGTCCAGCGCCAGCAGCAACTGCACGGGGCCTTCGGCCTCGCCGTTCATGGTCTGCAGGTGCAGATGCAGCTCATAGCCGATCACGTACTGGTACAGCTGATACAGCGGATTGCTTGGCAGCAGCGGTACCGCGCTGACATCGGCGAAGTAGTCCACCACCATCTGCTGCACTTGGCTCTTCAGTGACTCGGGCGGCGGACTGCTGAGGTGGGAAAGGGTGAACATCGGCAGGAGGGCTCCGCTGGGCGAGTGGGCCTGGATTGTAACCCGTGGGCCGCTTTGCTCGGGCGTCGCGATTGCCACTGCTCGCCTCGGGTAATATGACGGCGCACCGAACGCTGACCCGGAAGAACCTTGTGCCATCGCTGAAACGAAAATACTCAGGCATCGAGCGCGAGCTGATTCGCACCCTGACCCTTGCCTGTGAAGCGGCGAAAAGCGAAATCGTCGGCTTCCAGTGGCTGACTCATGAGGTGGACTATGAGCAGTTTCCGCAGAGCCTTGTGGTGACCTGGGTGTTCGATAGCGAGGCGAACAAGGTGCGTGCACTGGCTTGCGCCGACAAGGCGAGAATGCGGGCGCTGACGCTGGCCGCTTTCGATGAGGTGGGCATCAGCGTTTCCAGCATCGCCGACCACGTAGCGTTCTCGGTAGAACGAGCGGCAAGGGGCAAGCGTGGCCAAGGATATTGAGAACCCCTGCGTGTCGCTGTGCCAACTCAACAGCGAGCTGTGCGTCAGTTGCGGGCGCACGCGCGAGGAAATCCGCAAATGGCGGGGCATGAAACGCCCCGAGAAGATGGCCTGCGTGCAGAAGGCCGCAGCGCGGATGAAGGCGATTGCCAAGAAGAAAGGCAAGGGTTAATGGCTAGGCTCTGTACGAAAAGTCGTCGAGCGAAGGTCAGGCAAGGCGAAATCGCTCGAAGAAGCGCAGTTTACGTGCTGTAAATGAGCATTCTGAGAGTGATTTCAACGCAGTATCACTGAGCGCAGGCACTTTTCGTACAAAGCCTAGCCTCGTAGGCTGGATGACGCTCTTTGCATCTACCCTTGCGGCGGTTGTCCGGCTACTCGCTTGTCGTAAAGGCGAAATCAGTGGTCTTGGGCAACGAGGATAATAAATCTGCCCCCTTTTCGCATGGGGGGGTGAGAAATTAGTAACCAGATGCCGAGCTTTTCAACGTGGCTGAGTGTTTTTAGATTTTAGTATTAGCCGTTTTTATTTTTGAGTGAATTATGATTAATCAACTGCAGCAAAAATATCAGCTTTCGATGTTGGCGTTACTCGGTGCAGTTGCTGTGTTGGGTGTTTCGCCCTTTGTGGTTATCCGGTATCAGGAAGGTGACTTCATTGCAATGCTCGTTGATGTGCTGCTGATTGTTGGGCTCATAAGTATTGTTGCTTGCGCGTACTGTTTCAAAAAAATTCGAATTGTTAGTGCAATAGCTGCCGTATTTATTAACGCTGGCGCAGTGACCGTTGCTATTAATAATGGGGTGGATGGTGTTTTGTGGGTTTACCCCGTATGCGCCAGTACGTTTATTCTCGTAAGGCCTGTTGAAGCCCTGTTTATAAATGCAGTCGCCGGTGCAGTGGTGGTAGCTTTGGCTGATGTATTTAATATTGTCTCGCTGAATTCTTTTATTATCACAAGCGTGATGTTGTCAATGAGTGCCTACGTGTATGCCCGTCATAGTTTGAAGCAGTTTAATTTGCTGGAAACCCTGAATACTATTGATCCTTTGACGGGTGCCTTTAATCGACGGTCGTTGCGCTCAGGTATGGCGGCGGCATTATCCAGTGCGGAACGTAATGGCACTCAACAGTTATTGGCTATTGTGGATATCGATCACTTTAAGGTGGTGAATGATAATTATGGTCATGCTGTTGGTGATCAAGTCTTGAGGGATTTTTCCGCCATTACTATGGCCAATATCCGCAAATATGATCGATTTTACCGGCTCGGCGGGGAGGAGTTTGTCCTGCTCATTCCTGAGGTCAGCCTTCAGCAGCAACAGGCCTGTATCAACAACCTTAGAGAGGCCATCAAAAACAACCTGAAAACACCCGATGGTAAGGAAGTAACGGTGTCATTTGGCGTGGCACTTTGGCTGCCGGGAATGACTGCTGATATCTGGCTGAAACGTGCGGATGAAGCGCTTTATTCAGCCAAGGCGCGTGGACGTGACTGCGCGGTGTTCAGTGCCGATTCTGCTGCAATCGGTTAACGCGGTTTTGGCTGTCAGATGATTGAATGAGTAGGGTGGATGACGCTCTTTTCATCCACCATCAGCGGTACTCCGGTCTACTCGCTACGGAGTGAATCCGCCGCTGATGCGTGGCTCTTCATACCGGTTCCGCTCTTACAGCGGCTCACTTTTGGCAAACGCCCCAAAAGTAAGCAAAAGGTCTTGCCCCTGGCATCCGGCCCGACTTCGTCGGGTTCCCTCGCTCCATCGTTGTTCTAGGGGCCCGCCGCGAAGGGCCATCCCTGGCCCATCGCGGCTCTCGCGGCATCCATGCCGCTCAACCCCTTACACAACGATTCCACTCGGCCTCCTGACGGGGCGTTTGGCGTCGTCTGTGAGATTGGAGTACCAGAATCCAAAGGAGCCCAAGCATTGCGGCAAAGCCGCCATGCTTGGGCTCTGCTTTTTTCTTTTGATTTGTCTGCGCGGGCAGTTCAGGCGACTCGGTCTCCGAATCCCGTCAGGAGGCCGAGTGGAGGTGCTGTGGAGAGGGGCGTTTGGCATGGATGCCAAACGAGGAACGATGGGCCAGGGATGGCCCACCGTGACGACCCTCGGAACAGCACCGGAGCGAGGGGAGTTTCGCGTAGCGAAACCCGGATGCCGGGCGCGCTTTCTCTTTGGTTACTTTCTCTTTCGCGCGAGCAAAGAGAAAGTGACTCGCCGTAAGGGCGAAACCAGTAGAGGGGGGCAAGGAAAATAAATTTTTCACCTTTTCTTTCATCGGTTCAGAGGCTTTCTGAGCTTTTAAATTCCCACTCAGGAGCATTTAGTAGAACCGCGCCTCTTCCTGCTTCACTCCATAGCGGAGCTTGACTTCCCCAATAGTAGAAGTGGGCTGTTCTACCATTTTCCATGTCTTTTGAACGCTTTGTTCCAGACTTTGAGTAAATAATAATCAGGTCGCCAGACTTAACATCTTTGTTGGGTAGCCACAATGTATTATGTACAGCTGTGGTTGGCATATTGTCGCTAACAGAAGTGCGTAGTAGGAGGTAATCCCCGATGTCTAAATCTTCTAATGCTTTCAGGACTAGGCGTTCTTTTTCAATATCGCCTTTGTCTGCAACTTTTTGTATGGTGAGAGTCATGTTTTAGCCACCTTTGCGACCACTCCGCCGATTATAAGTAATGCACCAAAGGTGAGAAGGAAATATCCTGTCGGCTGAGCATTCCAAGCGTTAGGAGCGTAGCCAATTGCAGCTGCTCCAACTGCAAGGCAAGTTATAGAAACTATTTCTTCGGTGATGTTTATTTTGCTTTTTTGCTCTAGAACGGAATTTTTTTTGTCTGCGTCATGATACTTTCCCCTGAAGCTGGCTAATTCGCTTTTTTCATCCTCAAGGCGGTCAATGTCGTCCATTAGTAGCTTAATTACGGCAGTTGACGACAGTTCTTTTTCGTTTAGCTCTCTTCTAGCGCTTGAAAAGGCTCTTCTTTTCCCTCGTCCCTTTGCTTGTCCCTCAACTGCTTCTGCTGCCGGTTGTGGGGCAGGTGGTTGAGGTTCGACAGGTACCTCGTCAACAATGCTCATCCTATGGCTTCCTTATCCCCGAGCCGCTTTTTTTGAAATATATTTTTTCTAGCTAGAAAAAGGGCTGCTTTAAGCAGCCCTTTTTATCATCAATCCCAGCTCAACGCCCCACCAGTCTGATACTCGATCACTCGGGTCTCGAAGAAGTTCTTCTCCTTCTTCAGGTCCATGATCTCGCTCATCCACGGGAAGGGGTTGGTGGTGCCTGGGTATTCTTCCTTCAGGCCGATCTGGGTCAGGCGGCGGTTGGCGATGAATTTGAGGTAGTCCTCCATCATCGCCGCGTTCATGCCCAGTACGCCGCGCGGCATGGTGTCACGCGCGTATTCGATCTCCAGCTGGGTGCCCTGCAGAATCATCTGGGTCGCTTCGTCCTTCATCTGAGCGTCCCACAAGTGCGGGTTCTCGATCTTGATCTGGTTGATCACGTCGATGCCGAAGTTCAGGTGCATGGACTCGTCACGCAGGATGTACTGGAACTGCTCGGCAGTGCCGGTCATCTTGTTGCGGCGGCCCATGGAGAGGATCTGGGTGAAGCCGCAGTAGAAGAAGATGCCTTCCAGTACGCAGTAGTAGGCGATCAGGTTGCGCAGGAACTGGCGGTCGGTTTCCGGGGTACCGGTTTCGAACTTGGGATCGGAGATCGAGCGGGTGTACTTCAGGCCCCAGGAGGCCTTCTTCGCGACGCTCGGGATCTCGTGGTACATGTTGAAGATCTCGCCTTCATCCATGCCCAGCGACTCGATGCAGTACTGGTAGGCGTGGGTGTGGATCGCTTCCTCGAAGGCCTGGCGCAGGATGTACTGGCGGCACTCGGGGTTGGTGATCAGGCGGTACACGGCCAGTACCAGGTTGTTGGCAACCAGGCTGTCGGCGGTGGAGAAGAAGCCGAGGTTGCGCATGACGATGCGGCGCTCGTCTTCGGAGAGACCGTCGGTGCTCTTCCACAGCGCGATGTCGGCGTTCATGTTCACTTCCTGCGGCATCCAGTGGTTGGCGCAACCATCCAGATACTTCTGCCAGGCCCAGTCGTACTTGAAGGGTACGAGCTGGTTGAGGTCGGCGCGGGCGTTGATCATCTGCTTGTCGCC
>Ga0070752_1000542_pt1 | contig 30586 bp, 25 predicted proteins | sample VirMetDEL_Aug_30_FD_77440 | JGI IMG/M metagenome (GOLD analysis project Ga0070752, IMG submission 77440) | Aqueous microbial communities from the Delaware River and Bay under freshwater to marine salinity gradient to study organic matter... | ecosystem: Environmental > Aquatic > Marine > Coastal...
GATGTACCTAATAGTAAATTTTTTTTAGAATATATTGCTAGACCTCAAACTGCAGAAATATTTTTTGAAGATGTTTTAATGGCGTGTGTATTTTATGGAATGCCGATATTAGCAGAAAATAATAAACCTAGATTATTATATCATTTAAAACGTAGGGGTTATAGAGGATTTTCTATGAACCGTCCTGATAAAACAAAAATTAAATTATCTAAAACAGAATTAGAGTTGGGTGGTATACCCAATTCATCTGAAGACATTAGACAAGCACATGCTGCAGCAATTGAAACATATATAGAATCCCACGTGGGCAATCTAGGAGAGTCTCACGGTAATATGTATTTTCAAAGAACCTTAGAAGACTGGGCTAGATTTGATATTTCAAAAAGAACAGCGCATGATGCTTCTATTAGCAGCGGACTTGCTATAATGGCTTGTCAAAAACATTTATACCGACCCGTCGGTGAAAGAAAAACAAAAAAGCTTGATTTTGGATTTTCTAAATATACAAATTCAGGATTAAGAAGTCAGATAATAAAATAAATATGGCAAAAAATAAAGGACAAATAACACAGTTTCCGAGTCAAGCCGTCTCAGATGCAGTTAAAAAATCTAAAGATTATGGTTTATCTGTAGCTAGAGCGATTGAGCAAGACTGGTTTAACAAGGATAACGGGTCCGGAAGGTATTACCAAACACGTGATGAATATCATAGGTTGAGATTATACGCCAGGGGAGAGCAATCAATAAGAAAATACAAAGATGAATTTGCTATTAATGGTGATCTTTCTTATTTAAATCTTGATTGGAAACCAGTTCCTATTGTTCCTAAGTTTGTAGACATTGTTGTTAATGGAATGCAAGATAGGCTTTTTAGTATTAAAGCCTTTGCTCAAGACCCTATATCTACAGGTAAAAGAACAAAGTTTGTTAACAATATTCAAAGAGATTTAGCCGCAAAAAAAATATTAGCGGATATAGAAGCTGAATTAGGTGTTAACGCTCGTAATGTACCTGAAGAAGAGCTTCCTGCAAATACGGAAGAGCTAGAGCTTTTTATGCAATTAAACTACAAGCAAGGTATTGAAATTGCTCAAGAGCAGGCTATAAACAACGTTTTTCTTTCAAATAAATATGACGAAATTAAAAGCAGAATTGATTATGATTTAGCTGTTATAGGTATTGGATGTGCTAAGCATTCTTTTAATAATACAGATGGTATTAAGCTTGATTATGTAGATCCTGCTAATTTAGTATGGTCATATACAGAAGATCCTAATTTTGCTGATTGTTATTATTTTGGTGAAGTAAAAAAAATAAAATTAAACGAATTAAAAAAGCAATTTCCATCTTTAACAGATGAAAAAATTGCAGAGTATACAAAAAAGGGTTCAAATTGGACAGACTATAATAATATAGGTAACACAAATGATAATGTTATAGACGACAATAACGTAGTTACAGTATTATATTTTAACTGGAAAACCTGGGAAAATAATGTATACAAAATAAAAGAAACATCTACAGGTGCTGAAAAGGCTATTCCTAAAGATGATTCTTTTGATCCACCTAAAGATAAAAGAACTAGATTTCAAAAAGTTGCGCAAGCAAGAGAAGTAATATACGAAGGGGCTTTTATTTTAGGTACTACAGAATTATTAAAGTGGGAAAAGGCAACTAACATGATTCGACCATTATCTAACACGAATAAGGTAATGATGAATTATATTGCAAGTGCACCAAGACTTTATAAAGGAAATATCAATTCCTTGGTATCTAAAATGGCACCTTATGCGGATTTGATACAGCTAACACATTTAAAATTACAACAAGCAATACAAAGAATGACTCCATCTGGCGTTTATTTAGACGCTGATGGTTTAGCTGAAATTGATTTAGGAAACGGTACAAGTTACAATCCGCAAGAAGCGTTAAACATGTACTTCCAAACCGGTTCTATAATTGGGCGATCTCAAACTGTAGATGGTGAAATGAATCCCGGCAAAGTGCCTATTCAAGAACTACCTGGCGGCGGAGGTGGTCAAATACAGGTTTTAATAGGAGCATATAATCAGTACATACAAATGATGCGTGATGTTACTGGTTTAAATGAAGCAAGAGATGGATCTGATCCAGACCCAAAAGCTTTAGTAGGTGTTCAAAAACTGGCAGCTGCAAATAGTAATACAGCTACAAGACATATACTAACGAGTAGCATGTTTATTACAACTTCTTTAGCAGAAGCAATTTCTTTAAGATTTAAAGATGTATTAGAATTTCACCCGTCAAAAGAAGCTTTTATAACTGCGCTAGGCAGATTTACGGTCGGTTCTTTAGAAGAGCTAAAAGACTTGCATATGCATGATTTTGGTATATTCTTAGAATTAGAACCTGATCAAGAAGAAAAACAAATGCTAGAGGCTAATATACAAACGGCACTAGCCCAAAAAAGTATATTTTTAGAAGACGCTATTGATATAAGAGAAATTAATAATACAAAATTAGCTAATCAGCTTTTAAAATTTAGAAGAATTAAAAAGCAACAGGTTGACCAAGCTCAAGCTCAAGCAGCTAGTGCGGCACAAGCAGAAGCTCAAGGCCAAGCGCAAATTGTTGTTGAACAAGCAAAAGCGCAAGCAGAACAAATTAAAACAGAATCTAAAATTCAAGTTTCTACAGCTGAAAATGAGCTTTCTATTAAAAAGATGGAAGTTGAAGCAAGAACAAAAAGAGAACTTATGCAATATGAGTTTGATTTAAATGTTAGATTAAAGGAGTTAGAGCTTCAAGCGCAAAAAGAATTAGTTGAAAAACAAACAGAAACACAAAAAGAAATAGCTAACACAAAAATTAGCGCGTCCAAAATAACTGGACCGCCTGATACGGGCAAACCACAGAAGTCCTTTGAGTCTAAAGGCAATGATGTTTTAGGAGGTTTCGATTTATCAAGATTTGAACCTAGATAAAACTATTTAAATTATTTTATTATATACAATTATGGAAGAACAAGTTAAAGTTAATGTTGTAGAAGACAATACTCCTCCTACAACACCACAAGAAAAAGAAGCTGCTGTTTTAGAACAGGCTATTGAAGAGGGTTCTGTTGATGAATCGTATGGTCTTCAAGACGACGGCGTTTACAAAGTAAATTTAGATAAACCACCAACACCTAAAGAAGATGCCATTCAAGAGCAAGAAACAGAGAGCGTATCTGTGGGCGATGGAGCCGAAGATAGCCCGGAAGTGGACGAACAAGTACGGGAGCAAGATACAAAAGAAGAAAACGAAGAAGAAGAAGTAATTGATGATTCACCATTGCAATTAGTAAATGATGAACCACAAGAAGAAGAAAAACAAGAAGTACAGAAAGAAATCCAGCAAGAAACAAAACAGGAAGTAAAACAAGAAGAAACAAAAGTTGTTTTACCTGAAAATGTTGAAAAGCTGGTGCAATTCATGGAAGAAACTGGCGGAACGGTAGAAGATTATGTTAATCTTAATCGTGACATTTCTAAAATGGATAATACAACTTTATTAAGAGAATATTATAAAAATACAAAACCTCATTTAGACGCAGATGATGTTGATTTTTTATTCAACAAAAACTTTGCATATGATGAAGAGACGGATGATCCGTCAGAAGTTAAAGCTAAGCAATTAGCTTTTAAAGAAGAATTATATAATGCCCAAAATTATTTCAATAGTAGTAGGGAAAAATACTATGCCGATCTTAAGTTAAGAAAGCAAGAAAGTGTTGCTCCTGAATATGCTGAAGCTATGGAGTATTATAATAATTCTAAGCAACAATCAGAAGAGTATAATAATCTTCAAAAAGAGTTTATTGAAAAAACAAATAAAGTTTTTAATGATAATTTCAAAGGTTTTGATTTTAAGGTCGGAGAAAACAAATACAGGTTTAAAGTAGATAACACTGAAAAAGTTAAACAATATCAATCAGATATTTCTAATTTTATTAATGAATTTTTAGGTGACGACGGTTCTGTAGCGGACGCTGCAGGATACCATAGAGCGTTGTTTGCTGCTAAAAATGCAGATAAGATTGCAAATCACTTTTATGAGCAAGGCCGTGCCGATGCTGTAAAAGAATCTGCAAAAGAAGCAAAGAATATTAATATGGACCCTCGCTCCGATAATTCAACTATAAAAACCGAATACGGAGATAAAATTAGAGTTGTATCTGGAAATTCATCTGATAAGTTGCGCATTAAATGGAATAAATAACACAACTTAAAATCAAACAAAATGGCTTTTACTGGTGGCATTCCTGCCGCATTACAACCAACTCAGTCTAAAACACTTTATGCTGGGAACTACATTGACTTCACCTCAGCGGCGCATGATCAATGGACACAACAATTTTTACCCGATGTATACGAAAAAGAAGTAGAGCGCTACGGAAATCGTTCAATCGGATCATTTTTAAGAATGGTATCTGCAGAGATGCCTTCAACTTCAGATCAAATTATCTGGACTGAGCAAGGACGTTTACATACTCGTTATGCAAATGTACTTCCTCAAGGAACTGCTGCTAACTTACCAGCTGCTGGCGCTGCTGCAGTTATTGCAGCTAACGCTAACGCAGGTGGAGTATTAAACTTCACTATTCCTGCTCAACCAACAAGTGTTGGTTTAACATCTAATACTACATCAAACTGTAACTTTAAAGTTGGTCAAACGGCTATGGTACAAGTTCAGTCATCTGCAACTTCTGCTGTTGGTGGAACTGCTGATGTTATTAAAGGTGTGGTAACAGCAGTTTCAGGCGCTAGCTTCCAAATTAAAGCTTACAAAGCTCATGCTGGTGTAACAGCTGCTGAGCGAGTAACTGCAATGGTATATGGATCTGAATTTGCTAAAGGTACTGGAAACTTTACTGAAAAGCTAGATCCTAGCTATGCTACATTTACTAATGCTCCAATCATTATGAAAGAGCACTATTCAATCAACGGATCTGACACAGCTCAGATTGGATGGATTGAAGTAACTTCAGAAAATGGAGCGGATGGGTACCTATGGTACCTAAAATCAGAGCATGAAAATAGACTACGTTGGGAAGACTACGTAGAAATGGCTATGGTTGAAGGTGTTGAAAAAGCTGCTGGAGGAGCTAATATTGCTCTTGGAACTTACGGTGGTAGCCTTGCTGCACAAAATGCACGTGGTACACAAGGTTTCTTTGATGCAATTGAAGAAAGAGGTAACGTATATTCAGGATTTGGAGCGCAAGCTGCAGGTGGTGGAGCACTTACTGATTTTGATGCTGTTCTTAAGCAACTAGACAAGCAAGGAGCTATTGAAGAAAACATGCTTTTCTTAAATCGTGATTTATCATTAGAAATTGATGATATTCTTGCTCAACAAAATGGTGGCTACGCTGGTGGTACTTCTTATGGAGTATTTAACAATAGCGAAGATATGGCACTTACTTTAGGGTTTACTGGATACCGCAGAGGATCTTATGACTTTTACAAAACTGACTGGAAATACTTAAATGACTGGTCAACTCGTGGAGGTTTTGGAGATGTTGAAGGTGTTTTAGTGCCTGCTGGTACGTCTACTGTTTATGACCAACAACTTGGTACAAACATTAAGCGTCCATTCTTACACGTAAGATATAGAGCTTCAGAAACTGACAACAGAAAAATGAAATCTTGGATTACAGGATCTGTTGGAGGACCTACTAGCTCAGATATTGACGAAATGAGAATGCACTATCTGACTGAAAGATGTCTTATTACTCAAGCTGCAAATAACTTCGTATTATTTAAAGCTTAATAAGTTTTTTAACTATAGGATACGGGCTCTTCGGAGCCCAGTATTCTTATTTTATATTATTTAATTATGACAACAAAAACAACAAAAGCTCCTGACGCTGAAAAAGGATGGGAGATAAAAAATAGAACATATGTACTGACCGGTAATAGATCACCTATTTCTTGGACAATACAAACAAAACACACAGCTAGAAAGCCCTTGCTTTATTTTGATGAAGCAAACGGGATAAATAGAGAAATACGTTACGCTACAAATCAAAGATCTTTATTCGTAGATGAACAAGATGGGGCTGTAACATTATCTCATGTAATGTTTTTAGATGGTGTATTATATGTTCCAAAAGAAGAACAAAATTTACAAAAATTGCTTTCTTTATATCACCCAGAAAGAAATAAATTATGGGAAGAAATTGACGAAGTACAAGAAGCTGAAGACGAAATTGATGTTTTAGAATTAGAACTTGAAGCTTTAAACTTAGTTAATGAAATTGATATTGAACATTTAGAAGCTATTATGAGAACTGAATTAGGTTCAACAGTAGCTAGTCTTTCTTCTAAAGAATTAAAAAGGGATGCGTATAGATTTGCTAAATCGCAACCTGTTTTATTTTTAGAACTTGTTCAAGACGAAGATATAAAATTAAGAAATTTAGCTAACAGAGCTGTTGAAGTTGGAATTTTACAACTTACTGATGACAATACTGTTTTTAAATTTGCTAATGGCAAAAAAGTTTTAACGGTACCATTTGAACAGCACCCATATGCGGCGTTAGCTCAATATTTTAAAACTGATGAAGGTGTAGATTTAATGAAATCTATAACAAAAAAGCTTTCATAAACACTTGGCATAGGGTAAGAAATTAACTCTATGCCGTCTAAACCAACACAATAAATATAAATGGTAAATATAGATAACGTCTACAATACTGTATTAGTAATAACTAATAAAGACAACCGTGGATATATAACGCCAGAGGAGTTTAATAGGCTAGCAAACCAAGCTCAAAATGAAATATTTGAAAGCTATTTTAGAAAGCAATCTTCATATGAGCTTAATGCAAATATTACTAGTGATTTTGCAGATCCTGTTTTAAACACTTCTGAGAAAATAAATGAATTTTACGGTGATGCTAATTTAGTATTAAGCAATGGTGTTTTTAACTATCCTAGTGACTTTTATAGATTAGGCGTTGTATCTGTTAATAATAAAGTGGCAGATTTTGCACATCATTCAGATATAAAATATATTAACCAATCACCTTTAACCTACCCTGTTGATAGCCAACCTGTATATACATTAGCTAAAAATGGGGTTAAGGTTTATCCTAGCACAATAACTACAGGTGTTAGCATAGATTATTTAAAAAAGCCTAACAGACCTAAATGGGGCTATATTATGCCTACAGCTGCGCAGATAGCAGCGGGTATACCTAACAAGCCTATTTATGATCCAACTGTATTTGATCCCGCTACGGATAGTTATAGTGCATCTGCAAAGTCTTATAATTTTGAGCTACATGCTTCAGAAGAATATGATTTAGTTGTTAAAATTTTAACATACGCAGGAGTAGTTATAAAACAAGCTGATATAGCGGGATTTGGACAAGGTAAAGAACAACAAATAGCAGCAACTGAACAATAATGGCAATATCAAGAAAACCTTTAGATGTAAATAATTATTCTGCTTTAGATGGCGGAACAGGATTAGCTATACCGGGATACTATAGTAGAACAAATTTAAATGATATAATTAATAACTTTATGATTGCCTATGTAGGCGATGGTAAAGTTTTAACAAAGGTTCCTAGATATGAAGTTGCTTTTTGGGCACAAAGATCTGTTCAAGAATTTAGCTATGATGTTTTACATTCTGAAAAATCTATAGAAATAGAACTAAGCCCAACTAAAAGCATTTCTTTGCCATCTGACTATGTTAATTACGTTAGAATTGAATATACTGATGCTAACGGTGTAATGAAGCCGATACTGCCAAGCAGAACAACTACAGCAAATAAATCAGTTGCACAAGATCAAGATTACAAATATATATACGATCAAGAAGGTAATATAGTTTTTAAAGAAATATCTGAAACTATTGAAAAATATCAATCAGCTGAAAGATTAATGGATGTTCAACAAACTCAAGATTATTATAACGGCTATTTTGACACTGATGATTATTTGTATTACGGAAGAAGATACGGATCAACTCCTGAATACCAAAATATAAATGGCACTTTTGTTTTAGATACAGAAGCTGGAAAAGTTTATTTTGATGCTGCTTTTAAAGAAGGCACTTTTATAACTTTTACATATATATCTGACGGTTTAGGTGATAATGGTAATTTTGATAATGTATACGTTCCTAAATTAGCAGAAGACGCTGTATACGCTTCAATGCTTTATAATTTAGCTAAGCTTAGAGGTTCTGCTGCAGGCGCTGCTGGACTTTACAAAAAAGAAGCTTCTTCTAAAATGCGAAATGCAAAAATAAGATTATCTAATATGAAGTCTACTGAAATGGCTCAAATATTACGTAATAAAGCAAAGTGGATTAAACACTAATAAAATTGTATGCCAGAAATTAAAAGAACGTTCAACGTTGGTAAAATGAACCGCGATTTGGACGACAGACTAGTGCCTCCTGGAGAATACCGGGAAGGTTTTAATATTACTGTTGGGCAATCTGAAAGTTCGGATGTTGGTTCTATTGAAAACTTATTGGGTAATGAAGCTGTTTCTCAAAGCAATTTAGCTAATGGTAAATGTATTGGATACATAAGCGATACAGGTACAGAAAAAATATATTTTTTTGTAACAAGTAATTCTTCTTATAATGAAACAAATACTGGGCAGCATGGTTTATTTGAATATGATCAAAAAACAAAGCAAACTACTGCGTTAGTTGTTTCAGCCCAACTTAATCTACATCAAAGCTATCCAATAACAGGAATAAACATTGTAGATGATCTATTATTTTGGACAGATAATAGAAATTATCCTAGAAAAATAAATGTAGTAACCGCTAGAAACAACACATCTTATTATACAGCAGCTAATGATATTGATAATTTAATATCAGTTGCAAAGTTTGCACCTTACGAGTCGCCAACTTTAGTGTCTGCAACAAGAGAATCTAATATATCTTCTACATTTATGGAAGATAAGCTAATTAGATTTTCTTATAGATGGCAATTTGATGATAATGAGTATAGCACATTAGCTCCATTTAGTCCTATAGTTTTTTCAAGACTAAATGAAACAGATTCTATAAGTACTTCATTATCTAATTTTGGCGAGATTGAAACATTCGTTAATGCAATTAATCAAGTTCAACTTCAAATACCAACACCTACGGGTTACGGAATAAAAAATGTTGAGCTAATATATAAAGAGTCTGGTTCAGGAACGTTGTATGTTGTTGATGACCAAGATGTTACAACTGAGCCTTTTGTAAACTTTACATATTCGTCTACTGACCCGTTTCGAACATTGCCAGGCGATCAACTTACAAGAGTTTATGATGCAGTGCCAATTAAAGCAAAGGCACAAGAGGTTGCTGGCGGAAGATTAGTATACGGTAATTTTTTACAAAACTACGATATTCCAGATATTTCTTTTACAATTACAAGAACAGGTGAAACTTCTGCTAGAAATAATATATTAGAAAACCAATCAGTTAAGTCAAGAAGAACTTATCAGGTGGGTATTGTTTTAGCAGATAAATTTGGAAGACAATCGCCTGTTATATTATCAAGCTCTGGTACAGATACTGTTTTTATAGATCCAGGAAATGGAGATGCAGCATCTACAACAGCGTTCAATGCTTTGCGTATTACTTTTACAGATACTACGCAAATACCATCTTGGGCATATTCATATAGAGTTGTTGTAAAACAAAGAGAACAAGAATATTATAACTGGATTTCTACAATAGATGCCGCTAACACTGTTAATCGTTTTGGTGATAGTATAAATAAAATACCTAGAGATCAAACGGCAACTATTCCGCCAAGTACATCTCCAACAATATCGCCTTGCGATATTTCTGTATATCCTAAATTTTTATCTGGAGGCAATGTGTACACAAAACCGTACGCTAATTTAACTAAAGTGCAGTCTATTGCAAATCCATCAGGTGATGCATTAGTAACAACAATTGATAATTCTGGCGCTTCAGTAACTAGTGGGCTTTGTGTTTTTGAAACTGAGCCAACATCTTCAGAGCTAGATATATTTTACGAAACTTCAACTGGTGGTTTAGTATCAGAAATACCAGCTACTACAACGGATATTTTGTTTTTTAATTGTATACTGCTAACCTTCACATCAGGTAATCACATTGAAATAAATAGAATACGAGCTGGTTTTAACGAACCGTTTTTTGATATAGGTGTTCGAGCTTTTGTTGTACAAGAAAACTTTACACAAGAAAGAAGAAAAAACACATTAATACATTCTAGTGGGCTTTTAAACTCCAGAACAGGTATTAACTATATAAATCAATTCAATGAGTCTGAAGGAGGTTTAACAATATCATTAGATCCATTAGACGGTTCCGTACAAAAATTATTTGTTGACGATACTCAAGTTATAATATTTCAAGAAGACAAGGTTTCTAGGTCTCCTGTAAATAAAAACTTTATATATTCTGCAGAAGGTGGAGCGGTGCCTGTAACTAGTAATACACAATTTTTAGGTACAGTAGCTGCGTACGCTGGTGAGTTTGGAATATCACAAGATTCTCAATCTTTTGCTAGCTATGGTTTTGCAAAATATTTTACTGATAAAAATCGTGGCACTGTATTAAGGTTATCTCAAAATGGGATTACTGAAATAGCTAAGTTAGGAATGGGAGATTTTTTTAGAGACGCTTTAAAACAATCTACACAAATAATTGGTTCTTATGATGAATACAATCGCTGCTATGAGTTAACTATTATTGGACAAGGATTTGATAGTAATGAAGATACAAATACTGAAACAGCCAGCGATGGATACTTAACGCTGTCTTTTGATGATAGATCTAATGGCTGGACTAGTTTTAAAGGATTTAAACAAGAGGGTGGTATTTCATTGAATAATTATTATTATACATTTAATGGTGGAACATTATGGGAACATCATACGGAAAATGTAACTCATAATAATTTTTATAATTCTGGAACCCAAAAATCTTATGTAGTTCCAATATTTAATGATGCTCCGTCTTTAATAAAACAGTATAATGCTTTGAGTTATGAAGGTGATGAAGGATGGGGAGTTGAATATATTCAAACAGATATAGGTAATTCAGGTGAAATTCCTCAAACGGCTACTTCTTTTTCTACAACGTTACAACTATCAGGTGCCGCAGATAATTCTGTTTTTAACGGTGCTAATACGGTAATTGCAAAAGAAAACGAAGGTATTTCTTGGGCAGTATTTGTTGAACCTTTAAATTCACAATTTGAATTTAATAGTGTTAGCGATATTGTTTTAACTCCAGCCGCAGGAAGTAATTTAACTGTAACAAACCCTCAGTCTATAACTGAAGGAAAATTAGTTTTCTTAGTTCAGCATACTGTAGGAAATTCAAATACTACTCAAACTTTAAATATATCTGGCACTGGCGCTAGTTTAGCATTTACTGTAGCTTTATTAACAGTTAACACTATAGATACTGTTGCTTTTTCTGCAATAACTCCAGCATCTCAAATATTTAATAATAGTGGAAGTAATAATGTTGTTTTTTCTACTGCAGCATTTACAAATTATTATATAGATCCTGCTAATATTACAGTTAATACCTCGGGAATGCCTGCAATAACAAACCCAGGTACCCTTACTAATGCTAGAAACGGAGATAATGTTGTTTATACTCTTCCTGTAACTGTACCAACAGAAGCTACAGCGGGAACTATAACAATAAATGGAACAGCAACGCTTAAACATACATTAACTTGGGAACAAGGTAACGTTGCATCACCGGGAGTTATAGCAACACCTAATGGTACAGCTGTAGGGACGGCTTATTATAACTCACCTTTTGAGGCTGCTGCTTCAAGAACAGCAACTATTACGTACACATGCTTAGCTACTGAAATACTAACCACATCTAGTTATACAGATAGTGGGGCAGGCTACCCTGCAAACACTAGTATAAGTAGTGTATTAAGCAATAACGATGGTCAGCTTACAATAACTGTAGTTGTGCCAGAGCTAACGGGTGATACCACTGCTACACCTACAATTACCGTAACAGGGGCAGCTACTGCAACCTTAGGAACAACAACAACTCCTCAAGCAATTAATCAAGCAGGAGATAACGTTGTAATATCAGGTACTTGGAATGTAAATGGTTCAGCAAGCCCTAGTGATAATTGGTTATTATTAAATGGAGTAAATGGTACAGCTGCGCTAACGCCTGGCAATTCTTTTACAATAGGAGCTACTGAGAACACGACGGGTTCAACAAGAACAGGAACAATTACGTTAGCAACAACTAACACAAGAGTTTCTGCTAATGTTCCTAATCAAGTAATAACTATTAATCAAGCGGGATAACATGGCAGATATAATAAAATTTCCTTTTGAAGAAAAAGAAGGCAAGTATTTTACGCCTATAGTTTCTGAACAAACTAAATATAAGGTTGAAAACGGAACTATAGTAGAAGATGGCAAAGAGTTAATATCAGGTATAAAAGGTGCGTTTGCTATTATAAAATTAGTATTGCCTATTGAAAATGCGGGCACAAAAAAAGAGCTGTTTGCGTTAAATTCAGAGGCGGTCAATTCATCGAATTAAATTATATGAAATTACAAGTAAGAAAATTACAAGAATCCGATTGGGATTTAATACCAAGTTGGTGGGAAGCCTATGGTTCTGAAGGCTTCCCTCGCGACTTTTTACCCGGAGCATTTCAAATGGGTGATGAACAAGAAAAAAAACGTGAAGGACTAGGCGGCTTTATGGTTTGCAAAGGAAACGATCCTATTGCGGCTATGTGGCTGTGGATGACAAATAGTAAGATGGCAATTCCAGCTGTTGTAGTGAGTGATAGATCTTATCGTGACACCGACAGAAGTGATGCATTGCAACTCTTAGTAGATTTTACAACTGATTTTGCTGAAGACTTAGGTTATAAATATGCTTTTGCATGGGCAAAGCCAGGTAGATTATTAGAAAAATATAAAAAGGCGGAGTATTATTGCGATGAAACTCCATCCTATGAATTAATACTAAAATACTAATGGGAGATATAGTAAAAGGTGTAGCATCACTTTTTGGAGGTAGAAAAAGAAGACAAGAACAGAAAAGAGCAACAAGAGCTGCTAATCAAGCTATTGCTAGTCAAGATGCTTTTGATTTTCAAAATGTTTATGGCGGAATAGAAGGTCCGACTGTAGAAAGTCAAGGATATGACCCTTCACAGGCTCAAGTTGGTCAATTAGGTCCCGCTGCTCAGGCTCAGCTAGCAACGTTAGCACCATCACAGGGCTATGAAGCACAAGGTTATACAGCACAAGGATATGATCCAAGAACAACTTCAGTAGAAGGTCTAGCTAGGGGAGCTGATACAGGATTAACCAACACAATGGCTAACTTGCAGGCTTCAACAGCTGCTGCAAATATGCAAGCGCAGGAAGCTGATCAGTCATTGGCAGCATCACAAGATTTAGCCGCACAAGCCGGTACAGGAGCAGGTGGTGCTACAGCATTAGCGGCAGCAGCAGCAAAATCAAAAGCTGGTGTTGCTGCTTCTATAGATCAGCAGGTTAAAAGAAATGAAATGCTTAGAGCTCAAGGTGAAAGTGAATTACAAAGATCTCAATTAGCACAAGGAAATTTAGCCTCTCAATTTGATTTAGGTCAAAGTCAGTTTAATGTTGGGGCTCAAAACAGAGCAGCACAATTTGGAGCACAAGCTCAAAATCAAGCAGCGCAATTTGGGGCGCAGGCTCAAAACCAAGCAGCAAGATTTGGCGCTCAATCTGCTAATCAATTTTCATTAGCGCAATTTGGTGCTGAAAATCAAATGAATCAATTTAATGTTGGTGCACAAAATCGTTTTGCACAAACACAATTTGGTGCTGAAAATCAATTTGCATTAGCTAATACTCAAGCACAAAATCAAGCTGCACAGTTTGGTGCTACCGCAGCTAATCAAGCTGCTGCTAGAAACGCTGATTATCAATTTAAAGCGGATCTTATGGACAGACAAGGAGAGGCTATGGCTCAGCAATTTGATTTTAAAAGATTACAAGATCAAACAGGTAGAGCAGTAGCTGATAAAAACAACGCTGATGCAGCCAGAGCTCAAGCAAAGTCTAATCTCATAGGGGGCATTGCAGGTGTTGCTAGCGCGGCACTGGCTCCTTTAGGGGGATTAGGAGGCGCTGTTGGAAAGTTATTTGGAAAAAAAGATTAAAATATGTCAGAATATAATTACGATTTTTGGGCTAAAAAAAACGAATACGCAGCAGGCGGCGCTAAAGAGCAGCAAATGATTGGAAGTGCAATAGATAAATCTATTGCGGAAAGAAGATTATTAGCAGATAGAGCTGAGGCTAAAAGGAATAGACAGCTACAAAGAGATATACTAAATTATAATCAAGCCACTAAAATGGCTGAAAATTTAGACACTCTTAATTTTATGCCCACCACCGGTGTTAAAGGCATGGACGAAGTGATGGTTGGACTAGGCCGTTCAATTGCAGATCAAGCAGCTTATTTGAATTCAGAGCTTGCTAGAACGCAAGATACTGCGTCGTATTCTGCTGCTATGGCTAGATTAAAAAGCGAAGTTACAGCCGCTAAAGGATTTGATGGTAAAATTAAAGAACTTTTGGGTACTTATGAGCAGGCTGTTCAAAGCGGTAATCTATCTGATTTTACAGATGCAAACACTAGAGCTGTAATTGAAGACCTAAGAAGCGGATCTCCTGAAGGTAGATTTGAAAATATTAACGGCGTTACTACTTGGGTTGGTAAAAATGCTTTAGGCGAAGATTATAAACTAGCTATGAGTCAAGTTGATCAATTGAAAAATCAATTGCAACAAAAAGATGATATTAATACATTAATTGACAAAGGGCTAAACGTACAGCAAACAGCAGATGGTCATATATTAAGTTTTGATGAACCCGCATACGGAATAAACAACGAAAAAGGTTTATCCGCAGCTGATCTATCTAACAATATGCTTGTTGATTTAGTTAATTCTGCTGGAGCAGAAAATAAAGAGCGTAAAAGCGCAGCTATTCTTGTAGATCATTTTGGTTATGATAAAAAGGACGCTTTAAAATTGTTTTCACAAGTTATACCAGAAGATGAAAGAACAGCACAAGAAAAAGCTGACGGCATAGTTACGATAGGAGATCAACTTTTGCAAAGAGAATGGTTAAATAAAGCTAAAAATTTATACGGAATAAACCAAGCAGCTGTTCAAAAATACAAACAATCTGCAGAAGATCAATATCAACAACATTATAACGCAAAAGATATACAAAGACAGCTTAGAGCAGATAGAGCGCAAACTAAAAATGCTTTAGCTAACGATAGAGATCCTAGGTTTTGGAATACTCCAATAAATAATGATTTGACTAATTTAAAAGGCTTGCCTCCAAAAGAAGCTTTAACTAAGTTTAATGGCTTAATGCAGAAATTTAAAGGAGATTTAGCTCTATTAGGGTTAAGCAATACTGAAATAAAACTTGGCGATGGCACAGTTGTTCCTGCTGTTGAGTTTGAAGATGAAGAAGGCAATACAGTTAAACAAGAAGGATATTTAGCTGCAGGGCCGCCGGTGTCAATGGTTATTCAAAACCCTAAAGTACCCGGAGCACCCGCTATTGAAATACCGTTTAACGCTTCACCTGAAGATATAAAAAGAGCTATATTCCAAGCTCAAGGATTACAATCACCAAATTCAAGAATAGGTTTACCATAATAAATATATAATATGTTTGAATATAACGGACAACAATTTACATTAGCAGAAGTTGAAGAAGCTGCTGCAAATAAAAAAATGTCACTTGATCAATATATAAATCAATTTGGTATTAAAAAAATTGATTCACAAATTGTGGAAAAGCCACAACCTGCTGCGGAGATAGCTGCACCTGCAGCAGGGCAAACTCCCGATACGGGATTGCAGTTGGAAAGTGGTTCTTCGGCTTCAGCAAATAATAACATACTACCTAGAGATCCCAATGAGGTTTTAGCTGCAATAAATGCCGTAGGTGTGGCACTTCCTTTATCAGATAATTTTAAAAAAGAATTTGTTAAAACAATTTATTCTGGGGTTCAAAGTTTTGATTATACTCAAGCAAAAAATAGAGCTCAAAAATTAAACGATGCTCAAGCCGCTATTGAAAAAATAAATACTCAGGACCAAAGAGTTAGAGCGCAAGCGGCTGAGGAAGGCTGGAGTGATAAACGATTAAATCAACAATTAAATTTATTTGTTGATGAAGGAGGTAGAAGCTTAGGTAAAAAAGAAGAAGCATTAAAATACTATAATAATAAAATAAAAGAAGCTAAAACAGAATTCGTAAAAGAAATATCTGAAGGTAAAGAATATCAGCAAGTTATAAATGCAATGGGTGAGGGCGCTGAATTATTTGATGAAGAAGGAAATTTAGATGTTCAGCTTTCAGATCTCAGCAAAGCCATGGGTAGTCAAGTACCTCAAGTTTTGCAGTCAATATTAACAGCCGGAGCCGGGACATATATTCAAGAGGCTGGAGGCATGACTGTTGAAGCTTTAGATGCTGCTGCTCAAAAAAAATATGGAGATAAGTTTTTTGAACTACCACAAGAAGAGCAAACTAATAAATTATTAGAGTTAGTTGAATCTAATGAAGTTGACTTTGATAAAATAGCACCTGCTGCTATGGGTATAGCTGGGTTAGATTTAGTCGGTAATTTTTTTGTTTTAGGTAAAGGATTAAAAGTAGCCCCAAAAAGCGTTGCTAGAAATTTTGTTAAAGGAAGAACAAAAGCCGCTTTAAATAATGCTAAAAAAATTGCTACTGATTATAGAACATATCTTAATCCAGCAATGGCATTGGCTGGTGAATCAGGAACAGAAGCTTTACAAGAAGGCATAAATATGGCGGCTACAACGGCTGCATTAGAAGATTTTTCAGAGGGGCCAATAGATACTTTTGATTCAGATAGAATAAGAGATGCTGCTGCTTTAGCTTTAATAACAACAGGCCCAATATCAACAACAGCGGGAGGGGTCCGTAAAGGCTCTAAAGAATTATATAGAAAAATATCTGGTATTAGAGACGAAAATTCTGTAAGATCTATTACAAATACAAGAAGAAAAAAATTAGAACAAGAATATACAGACGGTATTAAAGACGAACAACAAGTATCGGATGAATTAGATGCTTTAGATTTAGCAGAAGATGTTGCTTATAATAGAAGGTTTAGAAAATTTGAACCAGAAGCTAAAGAAGAAATGTTTGATCTTGAGCTTGAAAAGCTAAAATTGCAACAAAAAAACGAAGCACTTAGCCAATCATTAACACCGGATATAGGCAATATATTTGGACAAAATGAAAAACAAAAAAACGAAACTAGATTAAAAGAAATAGAAAATGAGCAGGGTAAAGTTGTTGCTAAACAGCAATATTTAGTAACTGATAAGCTTTTTGGGGCTTTTGTAAATAATAATAAAGAACTTTTTAACGGCTTTGAATATAAAAGCTTTAATACAAAAGAAGAATTTAAAGAATTTGCAAAAGAAAATAATATACCTTTAAAAGGCAATGTTGAAGGATTAGCTAATGGTGATAATTTTGGTATAGCCATTCCTGGTAAAAAAATTATTGTTACTGTAAAAGAAAACGTCAATGAGGGTATAAAAGACTTTATGCCTTTAAACCAAGTTTTAGCCGCTAATGTAGTTCACCATGAAGGATTACACGCTTTGATGAGTACATTGTCAACTAAGCAATTAGTAGATTTAAAAGCAGAATTAGCTGCTTTGTCAAATGATGGTTCTACTGTTTCAAAATTAATAAACACAGCAACTGATTTATCAACGGACAGTAACGAAAGGGTGCAAACAGAAGAATTTTTTGCAAAATTATCTGATTTATTAAGAGGTGAAAATTTAACAGAGCAAAATGTAACCGTAGATGATGCTAGCATTTTAGGTAAAATAGGAACTATAATTTCTAAAGTTTTAAATTCTAAAGCGCCTTCTTCTATAAACTTTGAAAATTTAGAAAATGGTTCTCAAGTTATAGAATTTATTAAAAGATATAATTCTTTTAATGGTAAACCTTCTTTAGAATTAAAATTACCTACTATAGGAAGTAAAGGACAACAAACTCCTGAAAAAGAAAATCAACAAGAATTTGAAAGCGCAGCTTCTGCAAATTTATCTGAAATATATAATAAATATAATCAAGATAAAAACACAATGATCCAGCAGAGTTTATTAAAAACTCCTCAAGGTCAAGAAACATTTGATTTTTCAAAATCAGAATTTGGGCAGTCTATTGGTGGGTTAGTTGAAGCTATAACAAAAAGATTATATGACCCTGTTTTAGATGATTTAAAAAAAGGTATAACAAGAGATAGGTTTAAAAATGATTTAATATCTGAAGCTGCTACTATTATTTCTAATGAGTTTAATCCAGATTTACAAGAAATTGGTAAATTTACAACTAATAGATTAAATCTTAGGGCAAATAGATTAGCTGAAAATACATTTGAGCAAACTATAACTCAAGATGTAACAGAAGCTAAATCTGTTGTTTCTGATGAGCGTGCTCCTGAAGATATAAAAATAAAACAACCTATATCTAAATCGCTTAAACTAGATAAAGCTATTTCTAGTGATAAAATTAAAAAGCTTTCTGAATTATCTATTATAAAAGCAACAAATGCTCTTAAAGGTAAAAATATTGCAGATATAAAAAAAGTAAATATTAAAAATAAAGCTATTAATGAAATATTTAATAAACAATTATTTAAAGATATTGCTAATGAGTTAGGCAAAAATACAAAAAATTCAAATAATTTTTCAAAATATTTAAATAATAATTATCCTGCTTTATTAGATGCTGCTATAAATAATATAGACTTTCAAAAAGGAACTGGTATTTCGGCTAATTGGAACAAAATACCTCCATCAAAAAAAGACTTTATAGAATATTATGAAGCTAAAAATGAAAAACCATCAACAAGGTCAGATCGCAAAAAGTCTTTAAATGAGGCTATATCAAGAGAACTAGCAAAGCAAACAATTCAAGACTATGTTTTAAATGATCCCAGTATTAACGAACAGTTTGAGCAAGATACAGGTATATCTTTAGCTAGCGCTAAATTAAGAAGTATAGTTACGCCTGAAATTGAAGCTAAATTAAAAACAGAATTAAATCAAAAATTACTTTCTAGTAATGATTATAATTTTACAAGCGCTTTCAAAACTATTGGGTTAGATAAACTATATAAAGATATTTATGGAGATAAAAAAGGAGAAACCAACTTTAATAATATTGTAAACCAATTTGAAGAAGTAGGTAAAACTTTAAATCAAAATAAATCAATAAAGCCTACTTTTGAATACAGAGGTAAAGAATATACTTATGTTGGGTTTATTACAGATAAAATTTTAGATGAATTACAAAATGGTAGTTATGCAGTTCAAATAAAAGCTATTACGGGTCATGATTTAGATATTGATCTTAGCGATCCTCTTTTTGTTGCGAGAGCTAGAAATAGTATGTCTATAATAATTAATAACCCAAAAATAGGAAGAGCGTGGGCTAATAGATTTTTAAGAAAAGGATTAGCTGCGCCGTCTAAAATAGGTAATGGGACTGTAGTAGCAGAAAATAATAAATTAGTATATAAAGAAAATGCTAAGCCTGGAACAAACAGATTAGGTTTATTTGACGGAACAGAAGATGTAGATAATTTTATTAAATCCGAAACAACTACAGAATCAAAAAGTGATAGCTATGTTCCTTTTGTAAATAATTCAGCTAAGCCTCTACAAAGCTGGACTAAAGAAGGTAATACAGACCAAGGACTAAAAGAAATACAATTGTCTGGTAATGAAGACAATAAAGCTTTTAGAACTTTAGTAGATGTCATGAAGGAAGAAAAAATTGGTATTGATGAGTCAGTAGCGATATTAATGGCTTTAAATGCTAATCCTTTAGGTTTAACTAGAACATCGGCTCCGTTAGACTTTATGCCTCTAAATTCAAATAAATATAATAAATATAGATTAGAGCATATGGTTCCTGCTTTAGCTATAAATTTAGCGGCATTAGATTATATATTTAACAAAAAAGGAAATAAAAAAGATTTTGGCAAAATGATGGATTCTTATAGAACCGCTCAGTTGCCAATTAAATATGATAATCTTGTTAATACTTTATATAAGGCTCATATGCCTTTTTATTTCAAACCGGGAGACACTCCTGTTGTTAGATATTATAATATTGAATTTAAAGAAAAATTTGACTTAGAGATGAAACAAATCTCTACAGGAAATGTCATAAATAAAAATTATTATAAAGATAAAAAACAACAAGAACAATCTCAAAAAGATTTAAATAAAGTATTTGAGGTAGAGTCTTTAGCTTCGGCTAAATTAAGCAATGAATTTAATCAAATGCTTGAGAGGGTTAAAGGTGTTGCTGCGGACGCTACATATTCTGAAGCTAGAGCTATAAAATTAGGAAAGAAAAACAATCCTTTTAAATTTTTTGTGCCATATTCTGCTGAAGATTACATGGGCCTTATATACCCAACATTAGGTAGAGGTAAAGAGGGTGATGCTAATCTTAAATGGTATAAAGAAAACATTACTGATGTTTACGCAAGAGGTATTCGTGACTTTGAAATAGCTAAGCAGCAGTCTATGACACAGTGGATTGAGCTTAAAAAGCAAATTAAAAATTCACCCGCTAAGTTAGGTAATGACGCTGTAAGAGATTTTAGTAATGAAGAAGCTATAAGATTATATTTATGGGACCAGCAAGGTATGCTACCTGATAATGTTGCTAAAAAAGATATTGAAGCAATAAATAAATATATTGAAAGCAAACCTGAACTAAAAAGTTTTGCAGAGCAAATACAAGGTTTAACTTTAGACGGTTATCCAGCGCCAACAGGCGATTGGTTAGCCGGTACAATAACTACTGATTTAGTTAATTATACAAACACAGCTAGTAGGGAACAGTACTTAAGTCAGTGGCAAGAAAACGTAGATACAGTGTATAGCAAAGATAACATGAATAAACTTCGTGCTATTTATGGTGAAGACTATACTGAAGCGTTGAGCGATATGCTTTATAGAATGAAGACCGGTCGCAATAGACCTACGGGTGCTAATAAATTAACTAATCAATTTATGAATTGGGTTAATGACTCTGTAGGTACTATAATGTTCTTTAACACTAGATCTGCATTGCTGCAAACAATATCAGCAGTTAACTATTTAAACTTTACGGATAATAATCCATTAAGAGCTGCTGCTGCGTTTGCAAATCAAAAACAGTATTGGGCTGACTTTTCTGAAATATTTAATTCTGACTTTTTAAAACAAAGAAGAGGCGGATTAAAAACAGATGTTAATGCTGATGAAATAGCTAGAGCTGCTTCAACTTCTGACAACAAAGTTAGAGCTGCATTGGCTGCTGTATTAAAGAAAGGTTTTTTACCAACTCAACTTGCAGATAGTTTTGCAATATCAATTGGAGGTGCTGCTTTTTATAGAAACAGAATTAAGTCGTTAATGAAAGACGGACTTACCGAAGAGCAGGCTAAAGAGCAAGCGTTTTTAGATTTTAAAGAAACAACTGAAGAGTCTCAGCAATCATCAAGACCTGATAGAGTTTCCATGCAGCAAGCAAGCCCGTTAGGGCGCGTTGTATTAGCTTTTGCTAACACACCTATGCAATATACCAGATTGACCAAAAAAGCTGCTTTAGATCTCTTTAATGGACGCGGCGACTGGAAGACTAATCTTTCTAAACTTGCTTATTATGGGGCTGTTCAAAATATTATATTTACAGCTTTACAGTCTGCAATGTTTGCAATGCTATTTTCTGATGAAGAAGATGACGACGAAAAAGAAAAGATTGGTAGAATTGGTAACGGTATTGCTGATACTTTATTAAGAGGTTCGGGTGTATATGGGGCTGGTGTAGCGATGATTAAGAATATTGTTATGGAAGCTATTAAACAATACAATAGCGGAAGACCGGATTATACTAAAGCTGCAGCTAAAATAACAAGTATATCACCGCCTGTAGATTCTAAAATAAGAAAGCTACAGTCTGTTGGTAGAACGTTTACTTATAAGCAAGAAATTGAAAAAATGAAAAATAGAGGTTTTGATATTGACAATCCTGCTTATATGGCTGTAGGCCAAACCGTTTCTGCATTAGCTAACATACCTTTGGATAGAGCAGTGCGTAAAATGAACAACTTAAAAACTGCAGTTGATCAAGATACTGAATTGTGGCAATCTATTGGTTTAGCTTTAGGTTATAGTGAATGGGATTTGGGGATGATCGAAAAAAATACAAAGAAAAAAACAATTAAGATATCAAAACCTAAATCTTATAAACAATATAAGCCTATTGGTGGTAGTAAAAGAAAAAAGAAATCTTTAACCGGTATAGGTTCTGGAATTCCTAAAGTTTTGCCCAAAGGTGTTTTAGGTAGAGCTAATCGCGATGGTAGCATTGAAGTTGCTAATGGGTTATCTCCTACTAAAAAAAAGCAAGTGATTGCTCATGAACAAAAGCATCAAGAAGATATGCAATCTGGAAAGCTAGATTATGATAAAAAATTTATTTATTGGAATAATGAAAAGTATAAAAGAACAGCCGATAAAAAAATAAATTATAAAGGAAAATTATATATTGAAGGTTCTCCGGCTTTACCTTGGGAAAAAGCTGCAAATAAAGCCGAAAAACAAATTAATTAATTATGGAAGACGAAAGTTTAAAATTAAAAAAAGCCCGTCAAAAAATGAACGATGCTTTAGGTTTAAAAGAATCAAACTCTATTACTCCCGAGCCTAAGCTTAAAACAAAAAAACAAAAAAATAAAGCAAAAAAAAGAGTTGATAAAATTACCCGTAGAGTAGAAAGAAAATACGATGCTGGAGATCTTAGCACTACTGAAAATATGGCAGCTGCAAGAACAAAAGAGGGTAATTTAATTGATACAAGAAAACAAAAAAGAAAAGATTATCTTGTTGCTTTTGCAAATGAACTAGCTCCCGCAGAACAATCTGGACAATATAAAGGAGCAGCTTTTGGTAAAGGGCCAAAACCTACAAGTAGCGAAGCAAGTATTGCAGGTGCTCAAGCTGCTGTTGACGATAAAAGAGCGGAAACAGCAAAAAATGAGCAGCAATATTCAGATATTTTTAAAGGATTACAAGATGTATCAAACGATAAATTACTTAATAATTTTTCTTATGATACAGGTGTTTCTGGTTTAAATAAAAATACAGACTCAAATCCTTCTTCTTTTATGAAAAAAGAATATTTTAAAAAGCGAGGATATTAAATAAAAAAAAGGGGTAACCATTTACGGCTACCCCTTTATTTTTTTTACCCATCACAAGATATGCAACTAGGATCCATTGCTTTTGCGGCTATATCGCCTCGCAATACTGATTCTGTACGCATATAATATAATGTTTTTATACCTCTTTTCCAAGCTTCAAAATGAACCTGATTAATCCATCTAGGTTCTGCTTCTGAAGGGAAAGCTAAATTAAGCGATACTGACTGATCTATATAATCTTGTCGTATACCCGCTTGACCAACCAATTCTAATTGGTTTATTTCTTTAAATGTTTTAAATACATTTTTAACTGGCTCGCCATCTTCCTGAGTTAGTCGTCCGAGGTGATCGTAAAACCATCCATCGAGTTCTTTAATTCCTTGAACGGATCCACCATCTTCCAAAATTTTATCCCAAATTTCTTTGGTATCAATACCAATCTTTTTAAATACTTTTTTAAGTTCATTATTTTTACGTATAAACGTTCCTTTAGCTGATTGCTCTGTAAACACGTTGGCAGCCCAAGGCTCAATTCCAGGAGATATATTACCGCTAAGCTTACTATTAGAGACTGTAGGAGCCACAGACCGAAGATGAGTGTTACGCATACCAGTACCCACACACCAGAGCGGCTCCCCATATATTTCTGCAAGCTTTCTCGATGCTCTCTCAGACTCAATTTTAATTTTACTAAATATTTCACGTGTTTTAAATTGTGCTAATAATCCTTCAAAAGCAATTCCTTTTTGCTGCAACAAAGTATGCCAACCTAAAACACCTAAACCTACTGCTCGGCCTTTTTCAGCGCTACGTATAGCATTCTCAAAGCCTTTCATGTTTTTAGCTTTTTGTATAAACTCTTCCATTACTCCATCTAAAAACCAAATAGCATCATAAATAAGATTAGTATTTTTCCATTCATCATACTTTGCAAGGTTTACTGAAGACAAACAACAAACAAAACTATGTGATTCATCCGTATGCAATGTAATTTCACTACATATGTTCGTCATATGTACTTTTAAGCTATTGCTTTTGTAAGCATCTGGATTAGCTTTGTTCGTATTGCCTTTAAAGAGGATATACGGCTCCCCAGTAGCTTTACGTTTTTGGAGTAGTTTTGACCACCTCGATCTTGCTTCTTGATCTCCGCCCTCGAGTCTTCGCATAAACTTATCGCCAACGACAGCACACTGATGTAGGTTAAGAGATTGCCTGTTGACGTCGCCTTTAGGTTCTCTGATTTCCAACCATTCATCAAAATCAGGGTGTTCGATATTGAGATTAACGGATGCAGCCCCTCTTCGTACTGATCCTTGATTGGTCGCGAGTATAGTTGAGTCATAGATTTTGCAAAAAGGGACAACTCCATCTGATGTTCCATTACCTGTAATTTTAGCTCCAGCGGGTCTTATCATATTAATGCCAATACCTACACCCCCACCGTGCTTTGCAAGTAGCATCATTTCTAAATTTTTTTGTCCAATATCATTTATACTATCTGCTACATCAATACCAAAGCAACTTATAGGTAAACCTCGGTCTGTGCCTGTATTAGACAACACTGGGGAGGCTAAACATAGCCACCCCTTCCATATATACTCAAAAAACTTTTCAGCCAGTTCTGGCTTATATAAACGCCTCGCTACTGAATTAGCTACTCTTTGATATGCATCTCTAGGTGACTCACCTAAAAGTAAATAACCGCCTGTTATAGTTTTTTTATAAACTTCAGTATCTCCCCAGGACGGATAGTCAACACCTTTTTTCCATTCTTTATTCCATTCCATATTAATTATTTAAAAAATATATAGTGTAACCTATCATTACGTTTATATTAACAGCTACTAAATTCCATTGCTTAGCAAGCCAAACCTGCGGAATAGATATAAGTCCACCTATTATATATATCGTAGGACCAATATCTCCTGCTTTAAGTATATACGGAGCAATCATAATAAAAGCTGTACCCATATAACCTAATCTTTGAGCTATTCTTTCTTTAGCACTTAATCTTCTATCCTGTACAAGTAATCTTAAAAAGCTTTTTTTCCATCTAAATTCACAACGCATGCAGGTCTTTTTGCCCTCATGCTTAAACTTAGAATCTTTCTTTTTTTTCTTACATATATTACAAACTCTCATAAGCTAATGCATTCAATTATGTATGTACATTCTTGCTGTGTTGAAGATAAATTCTTACAAACCTTGCCTACATATTCACAATCAAAACCGTCTTCTTTATAACAGCTTAATAGTAATAATAAACTACCAAATATCATTAAAGTCTTCACCTTCATTCGCTTTAGAATAGTCCGTGGGACGTACAGCAAAAAAATCAGTATGAGTGTGGCCGCCAGTGAGATGGTAAAACCAATCGAGTCGGCTTGCTCCTTCGTCATCGTATTTAAAGTGTTTCCCGATGTTTGTGTAACCGAGTTCATTGATTTTTTCATTAAGTCTTTTTCTAATAAATTGTTTGAGATCGTTGGCTTTAAGGTTTTCAATATCTCCTTGTTCAAACATTTTGTCGATATACTTTTCTTCTGCTTTAAGCATTGCTTCTGCTGCATCTATAACGTCTTTTTTACAGTCTTCTAATAACTTAGGATCTTCTTGACACATATGCCTAAACAACTGGCAACCCATTTTACTGTGTAATGATTCATCACGCACACTCCACTTCATTTGCTGGCCAATACCTTTTAAAAGGTTTCTTAATTGGAAGCTATATAACACAGCAAAAGCAGAATATAAACTAACTCCTTCAGCAAAAGCACTAAAAATAGCCAACGATTTTGCAATACCAATTTTATCAGTTCCTTCATAGCTAACTAAATTATCAAATCTTTCCATTGTTGCTTCATCTTGCAAAAAAGCTTCAAAGTTTTCTAATCCTAATGTTTCATTTAAATAACTATAAGCTACAGCATGTATTGTTTCCTGAGAACCAAACATCATAGCCATCTGTTGGATTTCGTGTTTAGGAAACCAGCCTACTACTTTTTGAGTCCAGTAATCTGAAACTGCACATTCTGTTTGAGCAAAGCCTAATAGAATATTACCAACTAAGTTTTTTTCTGAATCAGTTAATTTTTCGTTCCAATCCTTAACGTCACCTGACATCGGTATTTCGGTGTGCAGCCAGAATGCTTGAGCTTGTTTAAGCCATCCCTCAGTATAGTACTCTGAATACTCAAATGGTTTGTACGGTATTCTTTCATCAAATAATCCCATTTACTTTTCTTCTTCTTTTTTAGTTAAACTTTCTTTTAATTTATCTAATGCTAATTGGTAATCTGGAAACTCTTTAATTAATTCCATAGTACCTATTGATAAATCTTTAAGATTAGTTAACTCTTGCACAACCCTATTCATAGCTGACCCTAAAGTATCTATTTTATTAGACATTTCTATTAATCTACTTTCTTTCATTCTAATATTTTTTTACTTAAAAAAACAGGTGAGCCGTCTTTTATATACGCAATTATATGTTTGTCACGCTCTTCAATAATTATATTATCACCTTTTTTAAATCTGCTGGGATAATTTTTTAATAAATATTCTTCTATATTACTCATAATATATTGTTATTATAAATTCAACAAACGGTAAATAAACTACATGCTCTACAAATTGCTGCTCTGGATAGCTTCTAGCCCCTATAAGCACCCCGGGATATAACCCTATTGCTAATTCCCAGCCTGTCATTGCGTTTCATTTAAATAATAAAGAAGCATCTTCATATGAAAAGATACCCTTTCTTTATAGTGACTACGTAGTGTAAAATCCGTGTCCTCTTGCGATTCTATCAATTTCTCTGTATTTGATTCCACCTTTTTCTTTTTTAGTGTATTGTTTAATATCTCTTTCTAATACTCTTCTTGTATACATTAGTCGCGCTTTCTTTTTCTGTTCTCTTTGATCAGCATTACCGTCCGGTCTACTTCCTTCTGGTTTTGCGGCTTGTAAAGCGTCTTTCCAATCTTGTTTTTCGTAAGCCATAATTTAAATAATTTCCATCTCAAAGGGAAAGACTCATTAGCCCTTCCCTTACATTCTATTATGTAGTCTTTTCCAACGAAGTCAGGTGTATACTTAATTCCCAAGATCTTTTTTTGCCCTCTGTTAGTATACTCACCTTTTCCGTTGGATTGTTTTTCATAAGATTGATTTTCAAAATTAAATCCTTCGACCAACTGGAAAACTTCATTTTCATAACCTTCAAATAGTTTTTCTTTTTTTAACGCCATATAAGTATACCGCTCTAAGCCTGATGCAAAGTTTATTCCGTCGTAAGATATTTTTTTAGCCTGTACAGGTCCTCGTTTTTTACTACGTTTTTTTACCATGATCTATCTTCTGTCCATCCCTCAGGACTTCTGTGCTTACTAAAGCTATCTTCTTCTTCATAATCTTTAAGTATTTTTTCTTCAAGAGCATCGCTAGTTTCCATCTTAAGCTTTTGAATATAGTTTACAGCATCCATTAATTCTTCTTGTAAATGATTAAGCCACTTGTGTAAACTGGGTTCGTCATCATGCAGAGTCACCCCATATTTTTTATAGCCTATATCGCTTCGTTCTTTGAACTTATCGATTACTTGTTTAATTATTTTATCACGCATCTTTTACAAATGTTCCGTTAACCATCTTGCCTGTACGTCCAGCTATTACTTTATAAGCTGAGTCTATACAGTCTTCTATATTGTAACCCTTAAGCTTAGCTAAATTTGTTAAAACAACAACCATATCACCTATAGCATCTATAATTTCAGGTTCATCATTTTTTAGTATAGCTTGTGATAATTCACCGGCTTCTTCTATAAGTTTAAGATATTGAGTTCTTACATCTCCAGTTTTATATATACCTCTTTCTTTAGCCCATTCCCTAATTAATTCAAATTGATCTTGATGAGAGTATAGCTTTTCTTTATCTTTTTGAAACGGCCCAGCTGTATGCATAGCTTTATTATATACAAAGCTACGGCTTTTATTAAACATAGATTCTTTAATATTGCTTAATATCCATTCTATTTTATCAGTTGAATCTATTTTAATATCACCATATGGTGTTTGCCACTCAAGATCTCCTAAAAATGCTCCGTCAATATCATCTTTTGACACAGCAAATGTGGTTGTTTGATCTGTTACATTAACTTGTTTACTCATAGGTTTTTTAAATAATTTATCATAAGGTTTTATATCAACTTTATATCCTAAGTCTTTTTGTAATTGTCTTTCAGCGTTAGCAGCCTCTTTTATATCATCTGTTTCAAATAATATTTCATATTCTCCAGGTTTAAAACCTTGTTCATCAACAACTCTTTTTTGTATATTAGTTGTACAGCCTATCTTTTTACCTAGTATATGATAAACTTTATATTTACCTGTGCTTACTGCTGATATTCCCATCTTACAATATAATATTTGTTATCTTGACCTCTAAGCAAAGCATCTCTTTTTATTTCGCCTGGTCTAATCATATAATCAGACTTCCAATTAGATTCAATAACCGCATCCATATCAGAATCTGATTCAAAAGAATCTATAACTTTAGCTTGAAGCATTATACTTTCATAATCACCTTCATACCTAGGCAAATAATCTGATGTTGCTATAATCCTACCTTGTTGTACCGGCGCAATATAAAAATCGTCTGTCATTGTAACAAATTGTGATCCTGAATAATATACATAATCAAATTGTGCAAATGTAAATAAAGGTAATAATAATAATAATAATATTCTCATAATTTTAGTTTTAAGTTCCTACTGATAGTTTTGCTTTTATTGGTTTATGCGGGTTGTAATCAAACAACAACACATCATTTATTTTTGGTAATACTAATTCATTATCTCTTTCAAATATTCCACAACCTAATTTTAATTTAGGTGGTTTTTTAATACTTCTATTAAGCTGTTCTTTAACTTGATCAAAATGATTATTATATATGTGACAATCACCTAAGCTGATAGTTAGCCTTCTTGGTTCTAGTAAAGCTCCTTTAGCTAACATTTCTAATAACAAGCCATACATTGCAATATCGTAAGGCAAGCCTAAAAATAAATCTGCTGATCTTTGTTGAAGCATTAAATCTAAGTGTGTGCCATCACTATATAATTGGAAACTATGATGACAAGGAGGCAATACCATATCAGGCATATCAACTGGGTTCCACGCAGATAGCATAAGTCTACGAGAGGTGGGATTTTCTTTGAGTTCTTTAACAATGGATCTAAGCTGATCAACACCATTAAAATTGCGCCACTGATGCCCATATACAGGTCCCAATGTGCCATCCGTTCTTCCTGACCTTTTATAATCGGCGTCCCAATACCTAACGCCGTTAGAATGAAGATAATCAAGATCAACACGACCGTTGATAATCCATAGTATCTCCGCAATAGCATTTTTAAAATATATTTTTTTAGTTGTTAATAAAGGAAATCCTAGAGCCATATCATGCCTGATAATTCTACCAAACACTGATTTAGTTCCAGTTCCTGTTCTATCTGGTTTATCATAACCTCCATGCAACGTACCTGAAAGTAATCCTAAGTATTCTTCTTCTATATTAATCATTGTTTATCATAATAGTATTTACACATTTCAAACATTGCATCCCAAACTTGATTTTTATCATATATATGTTTACTTTTATAAACTTTTTTATAATTATCAGGTGTTGAAATACCTATATACCATTTGCCTGGAGTATTTTGTATGCCTATAGGACTTATTATAATATTGTTTTTAATACAATAATCATAATATTTTTGCTGCTCTTTTGATATATTAAAATCAGGCAATTTATATTTATTCTGCTCTTTTTGTCTTTTACTTAAGACTCCCATGGCATTTCATTTATTGTTACATTTTCGTGAGGTACATAATTACCACTTATGTGATCCCATTTGAAATGCGCTTCAGCTTGGTTTTCACCAAGGTTTTGAAATTTAACTTTAAGAACTTTAACTTTAACTGTTTTATTATTGTAATCCCTGTGAACAAGAAGGCCGTGATAAGAAGCATCATACCACTCACCACCTCCTTTAATAGAATACATAGTCGGTTCATCAATTGTTCCATCGTCTTTTTTATACATTTTAGTTGGATGTGCAACTATTATAACAAGTACATCATATTTTTTAGCAAAAGCTTCTATGCGTGTTAAATATTCCATAGTCGCATCTGGTATGCTCATCTTTTCAGCACCCTTCATTTTAACTTTATTATATGGATCAATA
>Ga0070752_1000546_pt1 | contig 30316 bp, 27 predicted proteins | sample VirMetDEL_Aug_30_FD_77440 | JGI IMG/M metagenome (GOLD analysis project Ga0070752, IMG submission 77440) | Aqueous microbial communities from the Delaware River and Bay under freshwater to marine salinity gradient to study organic matter... | ecosystem: Environmental > Aquatic > Marine > Coastal...
CTGGCCTTCCAGGGCGCGGGCATACAGCAGGTGGCCATCGGCGGAGCGAAAGTCGGGATTGTGGGCGATCAGTTGGTCGAGGCTTGCCTGGCAACCGGCGAAATCGCCCAGGGCGAAGCGTGCTCTGGCCAGACCGAGGAGGATGTCCGGGGCGTCGCTGTGGATGCCGCGCAGGGCGGCCTGATAGTGCTGGGCGGCTTCTTCGGCCTGGCCCATGCGTAGCAGTTCATCGGCGAGCTTGACGCGGGTATCGCGGGTGTCGCGAATCTCCAGTTCGTCACGCAGGGCACGCAGGTGGCGCTCTGGGTCGATGCTGTCGTGCAGACGATTGAGCGTTTGCCGGCCACGCCGGCTGCCGAGCAGTTCAGGCAGCATGATGCCGAGGAAGTAGATCAGGCAGCCGAGACCGGGCAGGGCGATGATCAGATACAACCAGTAGCGTTCCTGGCCGCTGCGAACCACGTGGAGGCCGCAGGTGACTTGGCAGGCGATGACCAGCAGGGCGAGCAGAGGCATGGGGCGGTCCAGTCCTTTGGAGTGCGATAGGAGGCTTATCAGAGCATGGATCGGCCCTGTTGTCAGGTGACGCATGCACGGCTGTGGCCTGCGTCACGTGCTAGTCTGCGCGGCTGATTCCATGTCCATAAGGATGCGTGCATGCCGTCGTCGCTGGAGATTTTCGCCAACCTCTTCTATCTGGTTTCGGTCGTGCTGGCGGCGCGCAACTCGGTGCACACCTGGGGCGTCGGCCTGGTCGGTTGCGTCCTGTTCGGCTGGTTGTTCTTCAGTGTGCAGCTGTATGCCGATGTCACCTTGCAGGTCTTCTTCATCGCCACCAGCCTGCTGGGTTGGTGGAGCTGGCTACGCGGTCGCCAGGGTGGGGCGCTGCCGATCAGTCGCGCCGGTGCAGCCGGGCTTGGCCTGGCCCTGCTGCTCGCGGTTATCGTGGCCGGCGCATACGGCGCCTTGCTGCATTACTTCACCGACGCCTACGCGCCCTTCATCGACTCGCTGGTGCTGACCCTGAGCGTGCTGGCGCAACTGCTGCTGATGCGGCGCAAGCTGGAAACCTGGTATGGCTGGCTGCTGGTGAACACGCTGGCGGTGCCGCTGTTCGCTTCGCGCGAGCTGTACCTGACCGCATTCATCTATCTGCTGTTCTGGTGCAACGCCTGGTACGGCCTGTACTGCTGGCGCCGTGAACTGAACGCGCAGAGCGCCTGAGATGAGCAAGCGATTTGCCAGCGGGCTGGTGGTCGGCAAGTTCGCGCCGCTGCACCTGGGGCATGAGTGGTTGATCCGTCAGGCGCAGCAGCAGTGTGAACAGTTGGTGCTGCTCAGTTGGGCCCGCCCGGAGCTTGCCGGCTGTGAGCCGGAACGGCGGGCGAACTGGTTGCAGGTGCGCTTTCCCGAGCTGCGCAGCTGGGTGGTGACGCCCGACTGGGTTGCCCAGCAGCGTGCACGAGGTGTGGCGCTGCCGGATCTTCCTCACGAATCCGAGCCCGATGCTGCGCAGCGCCAGTTCGTGGCTGACTTTTGTCTGGCCGTGCTCGGCCAGCCGGTCGATGCGGTGTTTACCAGCGAGACCTATGGCGACGGCTTCGCCGCCCACCTGAGCCGCTGTTTCGGCCGGCCGGTGCAGCATGTCGAGATCGACCGTGCGCGCACGCAGGTAGCGGTGTCCGGCACACGTCTGCGCGCCGATATTCATGGCCTGCGCGACTACCTGGCGCCGCAGGTCTACGGCGATTTCGTCGAGCGCATTGCCTTGCTCGGCGGTGAGTCCACCGGCAAGAGCAGTCTTGCCCTGGCGCTGGCCGAGGCCCTGGGCACGCGCCACGCCGCCGAATATGGCCGAGAGTTGTGGGAGCAGCAGGGTGGCGCACTGGCCTATGACGACCTGCTGCGCATCGGTCGCACTCAGGTCACCCGTGAGCAGAGCCTGGCCGGACAGTGCCAGCGTTATCTGGTCTGCGATACCACGCCGCTGACCACGCTGTTCTATTGCCATGAGCTGTTCGGGCGTGCCGAGGCCGAGCTGGAGCAGTTGGCCGAGCGCCACTATCACCACCTGTTCCTGTGCGCCGATGACTTCCCCTTCGTGCAGGACGGCACGCGCCAGGACGAGACCTTTCGCCGTCGGCAGAACCAGTGGTACGAGCAGCAGCTGCTGCGGCGTGGCTGGGCTTTCACTCGCCTGACGGGCTCGCTGGCGCAGCGCGTCGATCAGGTGCTGCAGACGCTGACAGCATCCTCGAACCGCATCTAGTGATAGCGGGCCAGGATGGCATCGAACTCGCCGTCCTGCTTCATCTGCACCAACGCGCGCAGCAGCGCCTGCGTCGGCACGTCCGGTTGATCGCGAACGATGCAGGCGACCAGGTCAGAGCTGATTTCGCTCAGGGCATGCAGGCGTTGCCCGGCGCTGCGTTGGCGGTTGAACCAGGCCAATGTCAGTTGATTGCTGACTGCGTAGTTGTAGCGACCCACCTCGAGTTTCTCCAACACCAGCTCCTGGGTTCTCGCATCCTCGCGCTGAACCTGGGCGCTGTCGAACAGTGCGTCCAGAGGCGGATAGCTGAAGCCCAGGACCGTTCCCAGGCGCTGGCCGCGAAGCTGCTCCAACCTGAACTCGGGCTCGGCGGTACGCCCTACGATCAGGTCACGCTGAATCATGAAGGGCAGGCTCCAGATGTACTGGTGATGGGATTCCTGTAGCCAGTTCGGGTTGACGTAGCAGCGCACATCGATTTCGCCCCGAACCAGGGTGCGCTGCACACGCAGGCGCGGCATCACCAGCAAATCGGCGCGGCGGCCGACTTTCTGTGCCAGGCGTATCTGCAGGTCGTAGAGAATACCGCTGGTGGCACGGCCCTCGACGATCTGCATCATGGGCATGGCCCAGCTTTCGGTCACCGCGAAACGCAGTGGGCGTTGCTCCTGCGCGAAGGCGCTGAAGCTGAAGACGAGCAGCAGGGCGAACAGGCGGTGCATGGTTGTCACCTGGCCAGCACTGTGGAATTGCCTTGAGTCGTCCGCCTGGTCATGCCGTTGTTCAGGCCGGCGCCGGCTCGAAGCTGTCGGCGCGGGCCATACGCCACATGCGCTGGTAGAACTCACCGCCAATTTCGCCGCCGAGCAATTCGCCCGGCGCGAGCAATACATGCTGTTGGGCGAACAGTTTGATCTCGGTGGCCGACATGCGCTGTACCAGGTGCTTGGCGTCGATCTGCGACGGGTGGTCGAGGCCGGCGGCGGCGAGCATTTCGGCCAGCGCCTTGAGCGTGTTGCGATGGAAGTTGTAGACGCGCTGGGCCTTGTCCTCGACCACCAGGGCGCGCTGGCGCAGTTGGTCCTGAGTGGCGACGCCGGTGGGGCACTTGTTGGTGTGGCAGGACTGCGACTGGATGCAGCCGATGGCGAACATGAAGCCGCGCGCCGAGTTGGCCCAGTCGGCGCCAATGGCCAGCACCCGGGCGATATCGAAGGCGCTGACGATCTTGCCGCTGGCACCGAGTTTGATCTTGTCGCGCAGGTTGCTGCCAACCAGGGTGTTGTGCACGAACAGCAGCCCTTCGCGCAGCGGCACGCCGAGGTGGTCGGTGAACTCCAGCGGCGCCGCGCCGGTGCCGCCTTCCTTGCCGTCGACGACGATGAAATCCGGCAGGATGCCGGTGTCCAGCATGGCCTTGACGATGCCCATGAACTCCCAGGGGTGACCCAGGCACAGCTTGAAACCCACCGGTTTGCCACCGGATAGCTCGCGCAGTTGAGCGATGAACTGCAGCAGCTCGATCGGGGTGGAGAAGGCGCTGTGGCGTGACGGCGAGACGCAATCCTCGCCCATCGGTACGCCGCGGGTGCTGGCGATCTCCTCGGTGATCTTGTCCTTGGGCAGGATGCCGCCATGGCCCGGTTTGGCGCCCTGGCTGAGCTTGATCTCGATCATCTTCACCTGCGCGGTATTGGCCTGCGCGGCGAAACGCTCTGGGTCGAAGCGGCCATCGGCGGTGCGGCAGCCGAAGTAGCCGCTGCCCAGCTCCCAGACCAGATCGCCACCGTGCTCGCGGTGGTAGGTGCTGATGCTGCCTTCGCCGGTGTCGTGGTAGAAGTCGCCAAGCTTGGCGCCTTCATTCAATGCGCGAATGGCGTTGGCGCTGAGTGAGCCAAAGCTCATCGCCGAGATGTTGAACAGGGAGGCCGAATACGGCTGGCTGCATTGCGGCCCACCGATTTCCACGCGGAAACTGCTCGGATCGGTCAGTGGCGCCGGGCGCATGGAGTGGCTGATGAACTCGAAGCCATTCTGGTACACGTCGTTGAGGGTGCCGAAGGGCTTGTCGGCACCTTCGTTCTTGGCGCGGGCGTACACCAGCGAGCGCTGGGAGCGGGAGAACGGCAGCTGCTCGGCGTCGCCTTCGAGCAGGTATTGGCGAATCTCGGGGCGGATACCTTCGACCAGGTAGCGGATATTGCCCAGGACCGGATAGTTGCGCCTTACTGCATGGCGGGTTTGCAGCAAATCACCGATGCCGATCAGGCTGAGAACGCCGCTGAGCAGGGTGAACGGCCACATCCATTGATGGCCAAGAAACGGCAGGCTGGCCAGGGTGAACAGCACGCAGAAGGCGAAAAAAGCGTAGCGGCTGAGCAGGGAGAGGTTCATGCAAGCTCCAGATACGTGGATCGAGATTAGACTTTAGACCAAATGGCTATATTGGGTCATGTTCTGTCCACATGGACACTCTCAAGGGCTGAGGACGAACCCCATTACCCTGTGGCACACTCAGTGGCCAGGAGCCAACCATCGCAAGAGCTTGGCCCATGTCCCCCGATTTTCGGCCTGCGCCATTGTCGCCGGCCTACTGCCTGAGGCCGCTAGCGGCCGAGAAGAGGAATGACCGTGCATAACGTCGTGATCAGTGGTACCGGCCTCTACACCCCGGCCAACAGCATTTCCAACGACGAGCTGGTGGCATCCTTCAATGCCTACGTGCAGCAGTTCAACGCCGATAATGCCGAGGCCATCGCCCGTGGTGAAGTCGAGGCGCTGAGCGAATCCAGCAGTGGTTTCATCGAGAAGGCCTCCGGCATCAAGAGCCGCTTCGTCATCGACAAGGCCGGCATCCTCGATCCGCAGCGCATGCTGCCGCGTATCCCTGAGCGCTCCAACGAAGAGTGGGGCATCCTCTGCGAAATGGCCGTTGGTGCCGCCAAACAGGCACTGGAGCGCGCCGGCAAGACGGTCGCCGATATCGACGGGGTCATCGTCGCCTGCTCGAATCTGCAGCGCGCCTATCCGGCGGTAGCCATCGAAGTCCAGGCTGCACTGGGTATCGAAGGCTGGGGCTACGACATGAACGTGGCTTGTTCCTCGGCCACCTTCGGCATCCAGGCCGCGACCAACGCGATCCAGACTGGCCAGGCCCGCGCCATCCTCATGGTCAACCCGGAAATCTGCACCGGTCACCTCAACTTCCGTGACCGCGACAGCCACTTCATCTTTGGCGACGCCGCCACCGCAGTGATCATCGAGCGTGCCGACCTGGCGACCTCCAAGCACCAGTTCGACGTGGTCGGGACCAAGCTGCTGACCCAGTTCTCCAACAACATCCGCAACAACTTCGGCTTCCTCAACCGCGCGGCTGAAGAGGGCGTGGGTGCTCGCGACAAGCTGTTCGTCCAGGAGGGCCGCAAGGTGTTCAAGGACGTCTGCCCGATGGTCGCCGAGCTGATCGCCGCACACCTGGCGGAAAACCAGCTCAACGTCAGCGACGTCAAGCGCTTCTGGCTGCACCAGGCCAACCTCAACATGAACCTGTTGATCGCCCGCAAGCTGCTCGGCCGCGACGCCGAACCGCACGAGGCGCCGGTGATCCTCGATACCTATGCCAACACCAGTTCGGCCGGCTCGGTCATCGCCCTGCACAAGAACCAGGACGACCTGCCAGCCGGCAGCCTGGGTGTTCTAAGCTCCTTTGGTGCCGGTTATTCGATTGGCAGTGTAATTTTGCGCAAGCGTTGAACTCTCTAGCGGGCCGTTGAAAAACCCAGGTGAGGCAGGCAAGGCAGACAGTTTTTCAACAGCTTGCTACAGGATTGCCTGACGCGTGCGAGATTCACGCGTGCGCGCAGGCTTCATTGACGGGAGTTCTATGTCCGATTCCGAACTGTTGGTTCGCCTGCTCGGGGGTGAGCAGAAGGCCTATCGCGAGCTGGTCGCGCGCTATCAGGGCGCCATGCGCGCGGTGGCCTATGCCATCGTTGGCAGCCGCCACGCTGACGAAGTGGTGCAGGATGCCTGGCTCGCCGTAGTACGCAGCCTCAGCGGCTTTCAGGAGCGCTCCAGTCTCAAGACCTGGCTGCTGACCATCACCGCCAACACCGCCAAGACCCGTCTCAAGCACAACCGCCGCGAGGTACTGCTCGATGACCTGCCGGCGCCACACGGCACGGTGGGGGACGAGCGTTTCTCTGGCGACGGTCACTGGTTACTGGCGCCGCATGCCTGGCATCAGGACAGCCCCGAAGCCCTGCTCACCGAGGACGAATTGCGCGAGTGCCTGGAGCATACGCTGGCCAGCCTGTCCGAATTGCAGAGCAGCGTGCTGGTGCTGCGCGAGCGTCAGGGCCTGGAATTGGAAGCGATCTGTAATCTTCTCGGCATCTCCCTCTCCAATGCCCGTGTGCTGCTGCACCGGGCACGCCTGAAAGTCTTTGCCACTCTGGAACATTTCGAGGAGACAGGCCAATGCTGACCTGCAAGGAACTGGTCGCTCACTCCAGCGATTTTCTCGATGGGCAACTGACGCTGCGCCAGCGCCTGGCCGTACGCGCCCACCTGGCCATGTGCGGCAATTGCCGGCGTTTTATCCGCCAGATGAAACTGACCCAGGCGGTGATCCGGCAGATGCCGGACGGTGAGTTGCCTGAACTCGATACGCTGGCCGAGCGCCTGGCGCAGAGTCGGCGTAATCAGGGGTGAGCCGTGTGCTTGCTGGACGGCTTGGTTGCGTCCTCACACGTAGGGTGGATCGGGGCGCGCAGCCGACGCTTTTTTCATCCACCGTTTGCGGTGGCTGTCCGGGCTACTTGCTAGCGCCCCAGGGCTAAGAAACCTCCGGCAGACCTAGCTTGCAAGAGCAGAACCGTAGGATGGGTAGAGCAACGCGAAACCCATCGAATCCCCCCGGGTTTCGCTGTGCTCTACCCAGAGCTACTTGCTGGCGACAGGATCGAAAAGCTATTGCTCACTGCTTGTGGGAGGGAGACCATATATTCTGTTAGTTTTTTTCGGGTCCAACGGTTCTCTTAAATTTTTCAATAAGATGCTTGTCATTTGCACTCGAATGAAGCCATCTTACAGACTCCTCATTAACCAACGTTTTACCAAACTTATTGCCATACACGCCAAAAGGCTGGTCTGCCTGCTTCTGCTCAAACTCGCGGAGGATTAGACGTGTCTTTTCTAGTGCATTCAAATATCTGCCAGCAATATCGACTAGGTCTCGCGTTCTAATATTTGAAATGATGTATCGGTGAATGACACGGTTTCTCAGGCCATAGAGCACGCTTAAGTCATCAAATGTTTCTTTATCAATTACATCGAACTTGAACGCATCATCAAAGACCTTTCGCTCCATAATTCCTCTCTCTCCATCCTCTTGGAAGAGATATCGGATTTCGATGTCGTTGGATTTTTCACTGAGCTGCTTTGAAATTACTAAGCTCAGCCTAAGATAGGCATCTATCTGATTTGCTGCAATTGCAATAATCTCGACGAAAGACTCTGAGTCAATTGCGGAATTTAGAAGGTCATGAGATGCTGCAAGCGAACCAGTAAAGCGATCAAACTTATCGAGATCAGCGGCCAGCTTGCGATCACTCGGCGGGACAATAGCAACCGAATTGAGCGTTTGATTTACGATTTTTAGTTGATCAGCAATTTTTTTATCGCCCTTAAGAGCGGCATCATAGATATATTTTCCTATCAGAGCTTGATCGTGATAGGCACCGAAGAAAAGGTGGGTGCAAAACTCAGAGTCATCTAGCCTAGACTCCTTCCAAATTAGCTTCTTAACTCCGTTTGGATTGGCCTCCGCGATGCTAGGGGCAAGTTCGCTTAAAGGATAACAGCTCAGCTGAAAGCAGCCGATGGGATTCTCATAAGGTTGAAACCCATAGGGCGATACTTCTTCATAATCGCTAAGACCCGGATTTAGATACTGCCAGTCGATGGGGATCTGAATTAGAAGTATTCCATTTGGTTCTGTCCAGTGTTTCATACATGCCTGCCAGATTGTACTTGACCCACCTTACTCACCCGCGAAAAGGGGACAGATTTATTCTTGTGATGATGGCGCAGTGCCATAATAAATCTATCCCCTTTTTATGACCAGCCAGGGGCTATTCCCCACTCATGTCTATTCTCTGCTTTTGCTTTGGATTGCATTTCAATAGGAGAAAAATCATGCCAATACAATTTACTATCACATGGTGAGAAAACCCACGGATTATCTAGGGCTTCATATTTTCCTAACTCACGACCACGGAGGTATATTTTTTGATTTTCCTGCAAAGCATTTGGAGGCCAATAAACGGCTAGATGCTGTTGGTTCATATTTTGATATAGCTTCACTATTTGGGGAGATCCACCTATTTCTCTATGCTTTCCAGATAGCAAAACCTCGACAAACGCCTCTGAAGGCTCCATGTTCAACTTGAACTCGCGCCCCCGATAACTCTTTTCCTTTTCGGAAAGAGCGCGATAGATAGCTTTTTTAGGGCGTTCATCACCAATTATCGTCAATAACTCTCCATTTATTCTCTTTGGCGGTTTTGTTTCGAATACTTTGCTTTTAGAGTTAAAGACAATTTTGTTGATTAAGAACTCTTGCTTGCGTGCAGAATAACCAGAGAAGATAAACGTACAATCTGGCTCCTCTAGAGACTTATCGCAAGCATCAGAGACGAAGTTCAGAGGATCATTTAGCATTCGGATTATTTTTTTCTGCGCATCAACAAAATCTATCGCTCGTTCTCTCAGGTTTACAAACGATTCGACATAAGATGTAACTTGGGAGATTAATGGATAAGCCCATGCAGTGTCACCTGCAAACGCTATTACCGCATCACTTCGCCCCATGCCAAATACTTTAGGGCCATAATCCCAGCATTTGCCGCCACTAAGGCGGCTGTCAGACATAACCCATAGTTCGCGGCCGGTCTGAGTTTTTCTTGTCCAAGAAACTACTATAGTCATAAGGGGTCTTTATTCTTTTTGATTCTGCGGAAGTGTGCCAAAAAGCCTGTCGATAGTTGGATAGAGAGCAGTGCTAATCCGATAGTGGAACTCTTCATCTAACTCTGCATCATCCCGCTTTGGATAAAGGGGCATAGGAGAAAGGGAGGCGGATTTATTTTTAGGATAGTGTCGCTGTGCCGCGAATAAATCTGTTCCCTTTTTGTGTTCGAGAAAATAGCGTACATTCATTGGTTGCTCTTTTGAAACCCAACGGTTGACATGAGTGGGAACGAGGCGGTGCAGCCGACTCGGCATTCGTTCGATGGAGTGGTTAGACGTCATTGCGCATTCTTACCGAAGTAGAGCGGGCTGGCATCGTTATTCTCGGAAAGCCAAGCAATATATCCATCAATTTCCGGACCTCCAATATTGATCGCAAGCTCGAGTCCAAAAAGAGCGAAAATGAAGTACCACTCTTGCTGTGGGGTGACTAAAAAGTCGAACTCATGCACGGTCTGATACGAACCGCCGTCTAGGGTCGCCAGTTCTCTGTCGGCTTCGTATATGCGGCGAGCATGATGAGGCCAGTCCGACGGTTGCCCACGACGAGCAAACTTTCGAATTGGATCTAAAATAGTTTCTTCTACTAAGTAAGCTAGGCCTTCTGGATGTTCAAGTAGTTTCAAAGCCATTGCCTCAAGTGCCATCTTTGCCAAGAAGCGTGAAACAACTCGATCACTGGGTGGGAGTCCCGAGGTAGGTAGAAGAAGAGTTCCAGTGATATTGTTCGCAATGTGATCGAGCGCTGCTAGAGGTACATCTAAAGACAGTTGGTACGGATCAGAAGTAGTCCTGTAGGCGACAGCTGGAAATCCCGGCATGAGCAGCGCCTGAATAGGGGGGATTCGACCTCGCTTGTTAGGGATGACTTGGGTGAACCTTAGTGTGGTGATTGAAGGTGAGTCGAGAAAAGGCTTTTCTACTTCGCGCGCAAAGTAGTTGTTGCAACCATCACAAACAATACCCTTTGGAAGAATGTGTTTTGTGTTCCATAGACTTTCCGGAACGATGTGCTCAACGCTTCTTGAATCGCTTGAGTCCATCTTGCAGAAGAGACATCGCATTGCGAACTCCGTATTTACGCCTAACAGTTAGATAGTCTTCCGTACTAATCCAGGAGCATGGGAGGCGGTATAACTCCGAAAATGGCAGCGTTAAAGCCATAAGGTCTTAAAATTTAATAGGTTAGAAAGCGGCGCATGTGTCGGCGTGTATTCGCTTGAGCTCCACATTTCGCGCCTTCATTACTACTGGATAGGTATACACAAAGGCGCTGGAAAGGTGCAAGACACGTGAGATAACCGCATCGAAATCAACGGTCGACACAGAGTTGCTGCGCGTAGGGTGGATGGTGCTATTTTTCATTCACCGCTTTCGATTGCGGCTCGGGCTACTGGCTATTGAAAGCCTCGCTGCTGAAGCGCCTCCCATGGTGCGGCGGATGTTCCTGTGCCTGTGGTCCGGGCTTTCGGCTCTGGCATCCTGCTTCGCTCTACCTCCTGCATCCATGCGGTCGTAGCCGCGACGGGTAGCGGGCAAAGCTCCCCGGATTTCATCCGGGCTACGAAAAATTTCAGCCTCGCTGTAACGCCCGCATCTCTGCCTCGTCAATAGCTGCGAGGACGCCAATCCGGCGCCGCATTCGAAACCGATGGAGAGATGCCATGAAACAACTCAATACCCTGACCGCTACCCTGGGCGCCGCGCTGCTGACTTCCGTGGCCTTCACTGCCCACGCCGCGAGCAATCCGTTTGCCGCGCAGGAATTGTCCAGCGGTTACAGCCTGGCCGCCGCCGAGAAAGCGCAGGAAGGTTCCTGTGGCGAAGGCAAATGCGGCGGCGAGATGAAGGCCGACAAGGAAGGCAAATGTGGCGAGGGCAAATGTGGCGCCGAGAAGAAGGCCGATGCCGAGGGCAAATGCGGCGAAGGCAAGTGCGGCGGCGAGAAGAGCGAGTAAGGGCGCAGGGGAGGACGGATCATGCAACTCGCACACCTCACCGGCGCCGGCCTCGGCCTGCGTCGCGGGCTGCTCGCCGAGCTGATCGGTGATGATGCCAGCGGCGCGGATTTTCTCGAAGTGGCGCCGGAGAACTGGATCGGTGTCGGCGGTCGGCTGGGCAAGCAACTCCGTGCCCTGAGCGAACGTCGGCCACTGTTGTGCCATGGTCTGTCCCTCAACCTTGGCGGCTTCGCGCCGCTGAACCTGGAGCTGCTACACGCCATCAAGGGCTTTCTCGACGCGCATGGCGTGCTGGCCTACAGCGAGCATCTGTCGGCCTGTGCCGACGAGGGTCAGCTGTATGACCTGATGCCGCTGCCGTTCTGCGAAGAGTCGGTAGTGCGCATCGCCGAGCGCGTGCGCATCGTTCAGGACGTGCTGGAGCGGCCGCTGATCATTGAGAACGTCTCGGCCTACGCGCGCCTGCCCGGCGAACTGGACGAGGTGGATTTCGTCCGCGCGGTGCTGGAGCGAGCCGACTGCCAGCTGTTGCTGGACGTCAACAACGTCTACGTCAACAGCCTCAACTTCGGCTTCGATGCCGATGCCTATATCGCTGCGATGCCCAGTGAGCGCATCGCCTATTTGCACGTCGCCGGTCATTACGATCAGGCGGTGGATCTGAAGATCGACACCCACGGTGCGCCGGTGATCGACCCGGTGTGGGCGCTGCTGAGCAGTGCTTACGCACGGCATGGCGTACGCCCGACCCTGCCGGAGCGCGACTTCAATTTCCCACCATTGGCCGAGCTGTATGCCGAGCTGGGGCATATCCGCAGCCTGCAAAATGCCGCGCAACCGCTGAGCAGGTACGGCACATGAGCAGTATCCAGCAGCAGCGCGATTTCGCCGCGCGTATCCGCCAACCCGAGGCACAGCCGCTATTGCCGGGCATCACCCGCGAGCGCATGGTGATCTACGAGGAGCTGTTCTTCAACAACGTCGCCAGCCTGGTGAGCGGTGCCTTCCCGGTGCTGCGCGCTGTGCTCGGTGCTGAGCGTTGGCAGAGTCTGCTGCGCAGTTTTCTCGCCGAGCACCGTGCAGCCACCCCCTATTTCCTGGAAATCAGCCAGGAGTTCATCGCCTGGCTGCAGCAGGGCTATCGTGCTGAGCCGCAGGATCCGCCGTTCATGCTGGAGCTGGCGCACTACGAGTGGGTCGAGCTGGCGCTGGATGTCAGCGACGCGCAGTTGCCGGAGCGCGGCTGGTCGCCACTGGCCTGGCCGCTGGCCTATCGCTGGCCGGTGCAGATGATCGGTGCCGATCATTGCCCCGCGCAGCCTCCGCCTGAGCCGACCTGCCTGCTGGTCTGGCGCGACCGCCAGGATCAGGTGCGCTTCATGCAACTGGCGCCTTTCGCCTACCAACTGGCGCTACGCCTGCAGACCGGCGAGTCGCCAGTGCGGGCGCAGCTCGAGCTGGCTGCGGCTCACGGCCTGGTCGCTGATCGCGGCTATTTCGACAACGCTCGCGCGCTGCTGAATGACTGGCAGGCGCGCGATATCTGGTTTTCGCATTCTGAGGACTGACCGTCATGATCGCTTTGCTCAATCGCTTGCAGGATGCGCTGGACGCTTCCCGCCGCCTGGATTTCTTCGGCCCCTTGCTGCTGCGCCTGTATCTGGTGCCGGTGTTCTGGATGGCCGGTATGCAGAAACTGTCGGATATCGAGGCCACCGCCGCCTGGTTCGGCAACCCGGACTGGGGCCTTGGCCTGCCGTTTCCCGAATTGCTGGCCTGGGCGGCGGCGCTGACCGAGGCCGGTGGCGCCATCCTGCTGCTGTTTGGCTTGGCCGTTCGCTGGATCAGCATTCCCTTGATCGTCACCATGCTGGTGGCCATCGTCACCGTGCATTGGCCCTATGGCTGGCAGGCGATTGCCGACCCATCGGCTCCCTTCGCCAACGAGCGAGTGCTGGCTGCAGCGGATAAGCTCGAGCGGGCGCGGAGCATCCTGCGTGAGCACGGTAACTACGACTGGCTGACCGGCAGCGGCAAGTTCGTGGTGCTGAACAACGGTATCGAGTTCGCTGCGACCTATCTGGTGATGCTGGTTGTATTGTTTTTCAGCGGAGCCGGGCGCTGGTTGAGCATCGATTACTGGCTCGCGCGGCGTTTCAGGCCGCGCCGTGAGGTGATCTAGCCCAGCGGATTGTCCCGACGCCGGCTTTCGCGAAACTCGCCCGGCGTCTGCCCGGTCCAGCTCTTGAAGCTACGGTGGAACGAGCGTGATTCGGTGAAGCCCAGGTAGCAGGCGATGTCCTGAATGGCCAGATCGCTGCGCAGCAGGTAGTGCTCGGCCAGTTCCTGGCGCAGCTCATCGAGTATCTGCTGGTAGCTGGTGCCGGCCTGCTGCAGGTGGCGTTGCAGGGTGCGCACGGTCATGTCGAACTTCTCCGCCACCCGTTCCTTGCGCGGCAGGCCGTCCTTGAGCAGCAGGCGCAGGGCGTTCTTCACCCGGCGTGGCAGCGGCTCGTCGTCGTCCAGCCCGGCCATCAGGGTCAGGGCATGTTCTTCCAGCGTGCGCAGCAGGTTGGCATCAGCCTGGCGCAGCGGCACGCTGAGGTAGTCCAGCGGCACCAGCAGGGCGTTGCAGGGCTGTTCGAACAACACCGGGCAGCCGAACAGCTGTTGGTACTCGGTCAGCTCGGTGGTCGCCGGTTGCGCGTGTTCGAACCAGACCTCGCGCGGCGAATGTTCGGAGTCGGCGATCCAGCGTGCGTACAGCAGCCAGGAGGCGAGCACGTTCTCCACCATATGACGGCGCACCTGCGGCGCCTGATGGCGGCAGCTCCAGATCAGCCGCACATGATCCTCGGCCGCCTCGATACGGCTGGTGCCCATGTCGCCTACCAGTTTCTCGTACGGCACGATGCGGCCCATGGCTTCGCCCAGGGTGGCACAGTTCATGGCGATGTAGCCGAGCACGCTCCACGAGCCGGGCTGGACGAAACGCGCTGCATGCAGGCCGAATAGCGAGTCGCCGGACACCTCGATCAGATGCGCCAGCAGGCGCTCATGCACCTCGCTGGGCATGCGCTTGCCATTGTCGGCCAGGTCCTGCGCGCCAATACCGGCGGCGGCCAGAGCGCGGTCGATGTCCAGGCCGAGCTGTTCGGCGTGACGCAGGTACTTGAGCAGGGCGGGAACCGAGGTATAGCCGAGGTTTTCCATGGATTCTTCTTGTTCTGGGGTGCCTGTCTTGATTGGCGATAGCGCCTGTCCCGATTCGACAGTGACGGAAATAGGCGGCTGGCTAGTATAGGCAGCCATAAGTGCTGATCGGAATGGGGGATGCGATGCGACGCTGGAACGGATGGGGTGACGAAGCGACCGAGGTGGAACTGCCGGCCCATGGCGAGGCTTTTCTCGCTGAGCTGGTCGGGCCGGGCCAGCGTCTGGCCGATGCAAGCCTGCAGGATGTGCTGGCGCGCGTGCCGGCGTCGCGCCTGGCGCCGCATCCACTGATTTGTCAGGACACCGAAGTGCGCGTGCGCCATGCCCGTGGCCAGAGCCTGCCGGACTGGCTGGCGATGCGCTCCGGTGAGTTCGGCCTGTTTCCCGATGGCGTCGCCTGCCCGGAAAGTGCCGAGCAGATCCGCGAGCTGCTGGCCTGTGCGCAAAAGCATGACGTCACCCTGATTCCCTACGGTGGCGGCACCTCGGTGGCCGGCCACATCAACCCGCAGGCCGGCCAGCGCCCCGTGCTGACCCTGTCGCTGGAGCGCATGACGCGCCTGCTGGATATCGACGAAGACAGCCTGATCGCCACCTTCGGCCCCGGCGCCAACGGCCCGCAAGTGGAGAGTCAGCTGCGCGCGCGTGGCTACACCTTGGGGCATTTCCCGCAGTCCTGGGAACTGTCGACCCTCGGTGGCTGGGTCGCCAGCCGCTCCAGCGGCCAGCAGTCGCTGCGCTACGGGCGAATCGAGCAATTGTTCGCTGGCGGCAAGCTGGAAACCTTCGCCGGTACCCTGGAGATTCCAACCTTTCCGGCGTCGGCGGCCGGGCCTGACCTGCGCGAGCTGGTGATGGGCTCGGAAGGGCGTTTCGGGGTGATCTCCGAGGTGCGCGTGCGCATCAGTCGTCTGGCCGAGCAGGAGCGCTTCTACGCAGTGTTCCTGCCCGACTGGCAGCAGGCGCTGAGCGCCATTCGCAGCCTGGCCCAGGCGCGCGTGCCGCTGTCCATGCTGCGCCTGTCCAACGCCATCGAAACCCACACCCAGCTGGCGCTGGCCGGTCACCCGCAGCAGATCGCCCTGTTGGAGAAATACCTGGCCCTGCGCGGCGCCCGTGACGGTAAGTGCATGCTGACCTTCGGCGTTACCGGCAGCCGGGTGCAGAACGCCGCCTCGCTGAAACAGGCGCGGCGCCTGTTGAAAAGCTTTGGCGGCGTGTTCACCGGCACCCTGCTGGGCAAGAAGTGGGAGCATAACCGCTTCCGTTTCCCTTACCTGCGTCATGGTCTGTGGGAGCGCGGCTACCTGGTGGACACCCTGGAAACCGCCACCGACTGGTCCAACGTCGACAACCTGCTGAACAAGGTCGAGGCCAGCCTGCGTAATGAGCTGGCCGGTGATGGCGAGCGGGTGCACGTGTTCACCCACCTGTCGCACGTCTACGGCGAAGGTTCGAGCATCTACACCACCTACGTGTTCCGCCCCGGCAGCGACTACGCCGAGGCCATGGCGCGCTGGCAACGGCTCAAGGCGGCGGCCAGCCGCACCATCGCCGAGAATCGCGGCACCATCAGCCACCAGCACGGCGTCGGCCGCGATCACGCGCCTTACCTGGTGGCGGAGAAAGGCGAGCTGGGCATGGCCACGCTGCGCAGCCTGGCGACGCATTTCGACCCCGACCAGCGCCTGGCGCCTGGCGTATTGCTGCAGGACTGAGCATGGAGCTCTGGAACGCCACCTGGCGCACGCGCGCACTGCCTGAACTGGCTGCGCGCGATTGGGATCTGCTGGTAATCGGCGGCGGTATCTGCGGCGCCGGCATCCTGCGTGAGGCAGCGCGGCGGGGCTGGCGTTGCCTGTTGCTGGAGCAGCGCGACTTCGCCTGGGGCACCTCTAGCCGCTCGTCGAAGATGGTGCACGGCGGCCTGCGTTACGTTGCCAAGGGGCAGCTGGGGCTGACCCGCGACTCGGTGCGCGAGCGTCAGCGCTTGCTCGGTGAGGCGCCGGGGCTGGTGGAGCCGCTGAGCTTCGTCATGCCGCACTACCGCGGCGGTTTTCCCGGGCCGAAAGTTTTTGGCGGCCTGCTCAGCCTGTACGACGCCCTTGCCGGTAAGCGCAATCATCTGTTCTACCCACTGCAGCAACTGCGTTACCTGGCGCCGGGCATTCGCGAGGACGGCCTGCTCGGCGGCACACGGTTCTTCGATGCGGTGACCGACGACGCGCGTCTGGTGCAGCGCGTGCTGGGCGAGGCGCGCGCCGAAGGCGGCGAGGCGCTCAATGGCATGCGCGTGGTCGAGTTGTTGCGTGAAGCGGGGCAGGTGATTGGCGTGCTCGCGGAGGATGTGGAAACGGGCACTCAGTACCGCCTGCGCAGCTGCGCCGTGGCGCAAGCCACTGGTGCCTGGGCCGATCGCCTGCGCCAGCCCGGCAATGGTCGCATCCGTCCGCTGCGCGGCAGCCACCTGTTGCTGCCGAGCTGGCGCCTGCCGGTGGCGCACGCCTTCAGCTTCATGCACGAAAGCGATGGGCGACCGGTGTTCGTCTTCCCCTGGGAAGGAGCGACGGTGATCGGCACCACCGATCTGGATCACGCCGAGGAGCTCGATCGTGAAGCCGCCATCAGCGTCGGAGAGGTCGATTACCTGCTGGCTGCCTGTGCCCAGCAGTTTCCCGCTGCGCAGGTGAGCCGTGCCGATGTGCTATCGACTTGGGCGGGTGTGCGGCCGGTGGTGGGCGATGGCAGCGCTGGGCTGAAACCTTCCGATGAGAAGCGCGAGCATGCGCTGTGGATCGAACCGGGCAGCGTGACCCTGGCCGGCGGCAAGCTGACCACCTTTCGCCTGTTGGCGCTGGAAGTACTGCGAGCCTGCGCCGAATTCGTCGGCAAGCCAGTGGATGATCGTGGCTGCGCCGTGTTCCGTGACTGCGTGCCGCCGGCCATGCCGCACCTGAGTCTGGCGCAGCAACGTCGTCTGCTTGGCCGTCATGGTCGACAGTTGCAGGACGTGCTGCGCCTGATCGAGTCGGTTGGCGGCGAGTGCGTAGCGGGTACTGATACCTTGTGGGCCGAACTGGCCTGGGCTGCCGAAGGCGAGCTGGTGCTGCATCTGGACGACCTGCTGCTGCGCCGCACGCGCCTGGGCCTGTTGCTGGCGGGCGGTGGGCACGCCGAGCTGCCGGGTATCCGCGCGCTGTGCCAACCACGGCTGGGTTGGAGTGATGTGCGCTGGCAGCAGGAAGAAGCCGATTACCTGGCGCTGTGGCAGCGCTGTTACAGCCTGCCTCAGGGAGACGACTAGCGTGCGGCAGCTCCGATTGGCTCCCTCTCCCGCTTGCGGGAGAGGGTTGGGGAGAGGGAAAGCGTTTATTCGCAGGCATAAGACTAACCACTCTCTTCCCCGGCCCCTCGGCTTGGGCGTCCTGCGTCGCTCTACCTCCTGCATCCATGCAGCCGTCTCCCATGAATGGGGAGACATAACGAGAAGGACCACACCTTGAGCGAACCAAGCTACCTGCTGAGCATCGACAACGGCACCCAGAGCGTGCGTGCGCTGCTGTTCGATACCCAAGGCAATCTGCTCGCCAAGGGCAAGGTCGAGCTCGATCCCTATTTCTCCAGCCAGCCGGGCTGGGCCGAGCAGGATCCCGAGTACTACTGGGCCAGTCTCGGCGAGGCCTGCCGCCTGCTGTGGCAGCAGGTGGATATCGACCGCAGCCTGATACGGGGCGTCGCGCTGACCACCCAGCGTGGCAGCATCATTCACGTCGATGAGCAGGGCGCGCCGCTGCGTCCGGCGATCCTCTGGCTCGATCAGCGTCGTGCTGAGGTGGCCGGGCGTATCAAGGGGCTGTGGGGCTGGCTGTTCAAGCTGGTATGCGCCGAGGAGGCGGTCGATCATTTCCGGGGGCAGGCCGAGGTCAACTGGGTCGCCCAGCAGCAGCCGGACATCGCTGCACATGCGCACAAGGTGCTGCTGCTGTCGGGGTTTCTCACTCATCGCCTGTGCGGCCGCTTCGTCGATTCGACCAGCAGCTGCGTGGCCTACCTGCCGTTCGATTACAAGCGCCTGCGTTGGGCTGCGCCCGGCGACTGGAAGTGGCAGGCGCTGAAGGTGCGCCGTGAGCAACTGCCCGAGCTGTTCAAGCCGGGCGAGCGACTGGGCCAGATCACCGCCTTCGCCAGCCGCCACACCGGCATTCCCGAGGGCCTGCCGCTGATCGCCGCCGGCGCCGACAAGGCCTGCGAAGTCATGGGGGCCGGTGTGCTGGAGCCCGACACCGCGTGCCTCTCGTACGGCACCACGGCCACCATCAATACCACGCGCAGCCGTTATCTGGAGACGATCCCGCTGATTCCGCCCTATCCGGCAGCGCTGCCGGATCACTTCAATACCGAGGTGATGATCTACCGCGGCTTCTGGATGGTCAGCTGGTTCAAGCGTGAGTTCGGCCTGCGCGAGATGCAACGCGCCGAGGCACTGGGTGTGCCACCCGAGGAGTTGTTCGACGAACTGGTCAACGCCGTGCCGCCTGGCTCAATGGGCCTCATGCTGCAACCGTACTGGACACCGGGCATCCGCGAGCCGGGGTTGGAGGCCAAGGGCTCGATCATCGGTTTCGGCGATGTGCACACCCGTGCGCATATCTATCGCGCGATCCTCGAGGGGCTGGCCTATGCCCTGCGCCAGGGCAAGGAGCGCATCGAGAAGCGCTCCGGCACCCGCATCGAACGCCTGCGCGTGTCCGGCGGTGGTTCGCAGAGCGATGCGGCGATGCAGTTGACGGCCGACATCTTCGGCTTGCCGGCCGAACGCCCGCATCTGTACGAGACCAGTGGCTTGGGCGCGGCGATCAACTGCGCGGTGGGTTTGGGGCTGCACGCCGATTATCCGACGGCCATCGCCGCCATGACGCGCGTCGGCCAGGTGTTTCAGCCCAATCCGGCCGCGCAGCGCACCTACGAGCAGCTTTACGAACAGGTCTATCAGCGCATGTACCGCCAGCTCAAACCGCTGTACCAGCGCATTCGCAAGATCACCGGCTACCCGGCGTAGAGCTCTACCCGTAGCCCGGATGAAATCCGGGAAAGTTGAGCGGCCCCGGATTTCATCCGGGCTACTTTCCACAGATACCAGTCGCCCTCCGTAGTGGAGGGCGATAGTTTGTGTATCAGGCGACATCCACCAGCACGATCTCGCTATCTTGCTGCGCTTCGACGCGGATCACCTCGACATCCGCAACAGCCACGCCGTCACGTGCCTTGGCAGCCACGCCGTTGACGCTGAAGACGCCGGTGGCACCGACCAGATAGGCCTTGCGCCCCGGTTGCAGTGCGTATTCGGCACTTTCTCCGGCCCTGATCGTGGCGGCCACCAGGCGCGCATCGGTGCGGATACGCAGGGCGTCCACATCTTCCTCGTATCCGCTGGCCAACGTGACGAAGGCTCCCGAGCGGTCGCCTTTGGGGAACGGCTTGGCGCCCCAGGAGGGCAGCAGCCCGGCCTGGTTCGGCTGAATCCAGATCTGGAAGATCTTGGTGGTTTCATCCTCCAGGTTGTACTCGCTGTGGGCGATGCCAGTGCCGGCGCTCATCACCTGCACGTCGCCGGCTTCGGTACGGCCCTTGTTGCCGAGGTTGTCCTCATGGCTGATGGCACCTTCGCGAACGTAGGTGATGATCTCCATGTCGCGGTGCGGGTGCGGCGGGAAGCCCGAATGCGGCGCAATCTCGTCGTCGTTCCAGACGCGCAGGCGACCCCAGTTCATCCGCTCGGGGTCATGGTATTCGGCGAAGGAAAAGTGGTGTCGGGCGTTGAGCCAGCCGTGGTGAGCACCACCGAGTTGTTCGAACGGACGTACATCGATCATGGTCAATTCTCCAGTCGTGCGCGAGGTCAGTCCCGCGCAGCGTCGATGGCCGTATCATCTGTTTCGATGAATAGATTTAAAAGCGCAATATATGCAGCATTAACATCTATTAATTTGATTAAAATTCGCGAGAGCCAGGCATTAGGCTTTCGCAGATTCCTTCAAGGAGGAGCGCGATGCGCGAACGCAAAGCCTGGTTGATCCTGCATGGCAAGCAGGCGCTGAACGAAGAGGTGAGGGCTGCGGTCGAGGGCCTGCGTGAGCGCGGCTGGGATCTGGCCGTGCGCCTGACCTGGGAAGGCGGCGACGCCGAGCGTCTGGTCGCGGAGGGGTTGGCGGCCGGTTACCCGACGCTGATCTCCGGCGGTGGCGATGGCACCCTGCGTGATGTGGTCGAGGCCTTGGTCAAGGCGCAGAGCGATGCCAGTCTGGTGCTGCTGCCATTGGGCACGGCCAATGACTTTGCTCATGCCGCCGGCATTCCGCTAACACCTGCTGCCGCATTGGCGCTGCTGGAGGTCGAACCCGTGGCCGTGGACGTGGGCATGGCCGGTGAACGTGCCTTCCTCAATATGGCCACGGGCGGTTTCGGCTCCAACGTAACCGCCAACACCCCGGAAGAGCTTAAGAAAGTCCTCGGTGGCGCCGCCTATCTGCTCACCGGGCTCAGTCGCTTCTCCGAAGTGCGCGCGGCGACCGGTCGTTTTCACGGGCCGGACTTCGAGTGGCAGGGAGAGTTTCTGGCCCTGGGCATCGGTAACGGTCGCCAGGCTGGAGGCGGGCATTTACTCTGCCCGAATGCGACCATCAATGATGGATTGCTGGATGTCAGCATCGTGCCCGCAGCGCAAGATGTGGTGAGCACCCTGGGCACGCTGCTCTCGGGCGGTATGCATGGATTGCAGAGCGTCGCGATCAATGCACGACTGCCCTGGCTGGAGGTGGAAGCGCAGGAAGGGCTGGACCTGAACCTCGACGGTGAACCGATGGAAAGCAAAGGCTTGCGTTTCAGCGCACAACCTGGCGCTTTACGTCTGCATCTGCCTGGGCATTCGCCGCTGCTCGCTGGTCAGGCGTCTGGGGCTGAGGCATGATGGCTGCGAGCCAGCAAAGCTTCAGTCTGCCGGCAGTCTGCCGATATCCCAATGGCAGACTAGACTCAACTTATATACCTCGGAGCGCATGATGGCTGGCATCCTCGATTCAGTAGATCAACGCACGCAACTGGTCGGCGAGAACCGCCTGGAAATTCTCATGTTCCGCCTGGCCGGTCGGCAGTTGTTCGCCATCAACGTGTTCAAGGTGCAGGAAGTCCTGCAGATGCCCAAGCTGACGCTGATGCCACAGCGTCATCGCTTCGTCTGCGGCGTGGTCAACCTGCGTGGCCAGACCCTGCCGGTGATCGATCTGTCCCAGGCCATCGGCATGCGCCCACTGGTGCCGGATGAGCGCAGTACCATCATCGTCACCGAGTACAACCGCTCCGTGCAGGCGTTTCTGGTTGGTAGCGTCGATCGCATCCTCAACCTCAACTGGGAGTCGATCCAGCCGCCGCCCGGTGGCGCCGGTCGTCAGCACTACCTGACCGCGATCACCAAGGTCGACGAGCAGATCGTCGAGGTCATCGACGTGGAAAAGGTGCTGGCCGAGATCGTGCCGATGAGTACCAAGGTCTCCGAAGAAAAGCTCGCCGACCCGCTGCTGGAAAAGGCGCGCGGTCGCGAAGTGTTGCTGGTGGACGATTCCAGCGTAGCGCTGAGCCAGCTGCGCGATACCCTCACGCAGCTGGGTATGCGTCTGCACATGGCGGGCGACGGCCTGAAGGCCCTGAATCTGCTGAAGAAGTGGGCTGACACCGGCGAAGTGATGACCGACAAATTGCTGATGATCTTCACCGATGCCGAGATGCCGGAAATGGACGGCTATCGCCTGACCAGCGAAATTCGCAATGATCCGCGTCTCAAGGACCTCTACGTCGTGCTGCATACCTCGCTGTCCGGCAGCTTCAACGAGGCCATGGTGAAGAAGGTCGGTTGTGACAACTTCCTCTCCAAGTTCCAGCCGGACAAGCTCGTTGACGTGGTTCGTCAACGTCTCGAGCTGGACGAACCCCGCTAGCGTTGGCGCAGTGCGGGGAAACCCGCCGAGCGCTGATGGCCGGTCGTGTCATAACCCAGCTTCGCTGACCTGCAAATTTTCCCGAGTCTTGCTGCTTGTGAGCAGCGCCGTCAGCTCGTATAACGGCGTTTTGCCAACAGGAGCCTGACCCATGCTGAGTCTTTCGGGGCTGTACCGTTATCCGCTCAAGTCCGGTCGCGGCGAAGTGTTGCAGCGCAGCGCGGTCGACTGTCTCGGTGTGCAGGGTGATCGGCGCTGGATGCTGGTCGACGCCGACAATGGCCGCTTTATCACCCAACGCCTGCTACCGCAGATGAGCCAGCTAAGTGCCCTTTACGATGCGCGCGGCGGCTTGACCCTGAGTGCGCCTGGGCGTGACGATCTGTCCGTGGCGCTGCCCGATCCCGAGCAGGACTTGCGCGGCGTCATCGTCTGGCGTGACAGCCTGCGCGTGCCGGATGCTGGCGATGAAGCGGCGGCCTGGCTCAGCGATTTGCTCGGCAAGCCCTGCCGTCTGGTGCAAGTGCCGGAGGGACGTACGCGCCAGGTCGATACCGCCTATGCGCAGCCGGGTGATCGCGTGGCCTTTGCCGATGGTTTTCCGCTGCTGCTGATTGGCCAGGCGTCGCTGGACGATCTTTCCCTGCGCGTCGGGCAGCCACTTTCCATGCTGCGTTTCCGCCCCAATCTGGTCGTCACCGGCAGCGAGGCCTATGCCGAAGACAGCTGGAAGCGCATCCGCATCGGTGAGGTGGAGTTCGAGGTGGCCAAAGGGTGTTCGCGCTGCATTCTCACCACCATCGACCCGCAGACGGGCGAGCGCAATGCCCAGCGCGAGCCTTTGGCCACGCTCAAGACCTACCGCGAGCGTGATGGCGACGTGTACTTCGGTCAGAACCTGTTGCCACGCGGCATCGGTGAGCTGCAGGTCGGGATGACGGTCGAAGTGCTGGAGTAGCAAGAACCGAACGCCATGCGCCACTGAAATGACGCGCCCTGGAGCCTCGCTGCAGGAAATGACAAGCCCCGATCTGACCCTGGTCCGATCGGGGCTTTTCCTTTACTGATCGTCGAAGAAACGCTCGTTCCACGCTACCAGTGGGTGCGGCGCGTTGAGTTTCTGGCCGTAGATCACTGAGTAGGACAATACGTTCTGCACGTACTGGCGGGTTTCGTCGAACGGGATGTTCTCCACCCAGACGTCATAACTGAGGTGATTGGCGCCGCGCAGCCACTGGCGCACTCGGCCAGGGCCGGCATTGTAGGCCGCCGAGGCGAGCACGCGGTTGCCATTGAACTGGCCGTACACCTGGCTCAGGTAAGCCGCGCCCAGCTGGATGTTGGTGTCCGGGTTGAGCGCCTGCTGTGGCGATGCCAGGGGGATACCGAACTTGCGTGCGGTGTCCTTGGCGGTGCCGGGCATCAGTTGCATCAGGCCCATGGCGCCTGCGTGGGAGCGGGCGTCGGCCATGAAGGCGCTTTCCTGGCGGGTGATGGCGAATACCCAGCTCGAGTGCAGGTCACGGCGCTTGGCCTCGCGCACCAGTTCGCTGCGGTGGGCCATGGGGAAGCGCACTTCCAGGTCGTCCCAGTACTTGGCCTGGCTGATGGTGCGGATGGCCGGGAAGTACCACTCCATTTCGTAGGCGAGGCGCGCCTGGGCCACCAGCTCGTCACGGCTGAACAGGCGACTGACGTGATACCACTCGCGGCGACCGTCGACGATCTGGCCGCGTTCGTGGAATTCCATGGCGCGCTTGACGCCAGCGGTGTTGCGCACTTTCTGCACCACCTTCGGATCGAGTGCCAACGGTTGGTTGTTCAGGGCGTAAGGTGCCTTGACCTGATCTGCCGCCATGAAGCCATAGAAGTCGCGCTCCTTGGCCAGCGCCTGGAACAGCACCGCAGGTTGCTGGCTGTTGGGCTGCGCCAGTTGCAGGCTGCGCGCATTCCAGTAGCGCCAGCGGTTGCTGCTGGCCAGATCGGATGGCATGCGTTGGGTCAGCTGATACGCCTCTTCCCAGCGGCCGTGGCGCAGCAACAGGCGCGCACGCCATTCGCTGACGGTGTTGTCGCGCAGCTGTGGGTCGTACTTGCTCATCACCTGCAGGCCGCGCAGGTCGAAGCGTTGCGCCAGGCGCAGGCCGATCTGGCGGGCGATGGCGACCTGTTCGTCCGAGGAAAACTTCATGCGCTGGGCATAGCCCTCGAGCAGGTCCAGGGCATCTTCAGGATTTTGCCGGGCCAGGCGGCGCAGGCCGAGGCCGACCACGTCGCTCATGGCCTCATCTGCTGGGGCGAAGCGTGCGGTGTTCTTCAACAGTTGCGGCTTCTGCGCCACTTCGACCATCAGCTTGCCGCGCTCGCCGAGTGTCGGCATGCCTTTGATCAGGAAGTTGGCCAGGCCGTAGTTGCCGCTTTCCACCGCCAGCTTGGTGCGCTGCCAGCGTCGCTGCTCGGTGAGCTGGCCATTGGCAGCCCAGCGTTCGAACAGCGGATCGCAAGCGTTGGGCTGCGACTTGCCCACCAGCCAGAGTTTCTCGGCGGTGGCGTTGCCTTCAGCGGTCAGGCCGTGGCTCATCTGGTACTGGCCGTACAGGCAGTCCAGCTCGGTGAAGTTGAGCGCCGGGTCGTAATGATCGAGGAAGGGCTTCCAGTCGCCACGTTCGGCCAGCCAGCGCAACCAGCGCAGTTTCATCCAGTTGGCCTGGGGCAGGTCGCCGTGCTCGGCGAGGAATTTCTCGATCTCGCCATTGCTTGCCGACTTGAGGCGACTGGTCAGCTCGTCATAGGTGAGGTAGGGCGTCAGCGGGTAATCGCGCAGGGCGCTGGCGTACTGGCGATAGGGGCCGCTGTCGCCCTTGGCCAGGGCGCGCTTGGCTTCATCGTAGTACTGGCGCTGCTGGGTGAGGCTGGCGGCTTCGACACTGGCGACACCAGTGGCGGTGAGAATCAGACAGGAAACTACAGAGAAAAAGCGACTGCGCATGGCATTTCCAGGGGGAAGCAGAGGTATGGGGCAACACGATCCGTGTCGTTGCATAGCCCTAGCTTAGCGCTTCATGGGGGCGCGGTGAATGCCGCCGGGCCGGATGGACACATGCAGCAAAAATGCACGGAGCCGGCGCCGACGGATGCGCGGGAATTGCGTCTTGCATCTCGGTGGAAACGGCAACGGCCGGCGGGCAACTCGGGTAGAATGCGCCGCCTGTTTCTGGAGATGCCCATGACCCTGCTCAAGTTTGCTGACGTATCCCTCGCCTATGGCGCCATGCCCCTGCTCGACGGGGTGTCCTGGCAGATCGCGCGAGGTGAGCGGGTGTGCATCATCGGCCGCAACGGCACCGGCAAATCGAGCATGCTGCGCCTGGTCAAGGGCGACCAGATGCCCGATGACGGCGAGATCTGGCGTGCGCCTGGGCTGAAGATCGGCGAGTTGCCACAGGAGTTGCCGCGAGCCGACGAGCGTACGGTGTTCGACGTGGTCGCCGAAGGCCTGGCCGGCGTTGGTGAGTTGCTGGCGCGCTATCACCACCTGGCGCAGAACATCCAGGGCGATGACGACCTCGAGCAACTGATGCACGTGCAGCAGGAGCTGGAAGCCAAAGATGGCTGGCGTCTGCAGCAACTGGTCGACAGCACCCTGAGCCGCCTACAGCTGCCGGCGGACAAAACCCTGGCTGAGCTTTCCGGTGGCTGGCGCCGTCGCGTGCTGCTGGCCCAGGCGCTGGTCTCCGAGCCCGATCTGCTGCTGCTCGACGAGCCGACCAACCACCTGGACATCGGCGCCATCGCCTGGCTGGAAGAAGCGCTCAAGGATTTTGGCGGCGCCGTGTTGTTCATCACCCACGACCGTTCCTTCCTGCAGAACCTGGCTACGCGCATCCTTGAGTTGGATCGTGGCGGGCTGATCGACTGGAACGGTGATTACGCCAGCTTCCTGGTACACAAGGAGCAGCAACTCGCCGCCGAGGAAACCGCCAACGCGCTGTTCGACAAGCGTCTGGCCCAGGAGGAGGTGTGGATTCGCCAGGGCATCAAGGCCCGTCGTACCCGTAACGAGGGGCGCGTGCGTGCGCTCAAAGCGATGCGCGCGGAGCGTAGTGAGCGACGTGAGCGCCAGGGCAAGGCGAATATCCAGCTCGATACGGCGGACAAGTCCGGCAAGCAGGTGATGGTGGCTGAGAATGTCAGCTTCGCGCACAGCGGTGGCCCGTTCCTGGTCAAGGATTTTTCCATGGTCCTGCAGCGCGGTGACCGTATCGGTCTGCTCGGCGCCAACGGCACCGGCAAGACCACGCTACTCAAGCTGCTGCTCAGTGACCTGCAGCCGAGCAGCGGCAAGATCGAGGTGGGTACCAAACTGGAAGTGGCGTATTTCGACCAATTGCGTCACCAGCTCGAACCGGAAAAGACGGTGATCGACAACGTCGCCGAAGGTCGTGACTTCATCACCATCGATGGCCAGAGCCGCCATGTGCTGAGCTATCTGGGCGACTTCCTGTTCAGCCCGCAACGCGCCCGTACCCCGGTGAAAGCGCTCTCAGGGGGTGAACGGGCACGACTATTGCTCGCCAAGTTGTTCAGCAAACCGGCCAACCTGCTGGTGCTCGATGAACCGACCAACGACCTGGACGTGGAAACCCTGGAACTGCTCGAAGAAGTCCTGCTCAATTTCCCTGGCACCGTGCTGATGGTCAGCCACGACCGTGCCTTCCTCGATAACGTCGTGACCAGCACCCTGGTATTCGAGGGTGAGGGCAAGGTGCGCGAATACGTCGGTGGTTATCAGGACTGGCTACGCCAGGGTGGTTCGCCGCGCCTGCTCGGTGTCGGTGAAAGCAAGTCGGGCAAGGCCGAGCTGGCCACGGCCATCGTCGAAACACCGACTCCCGCCGCCACGGCGCCGGTGCAGGAGAGCGCCGAGCCGGCGAAGAAAAAACTCAGTTACAAGCTACAGCGCGAGCTGGAGGCGATTCCGGGGCAGATCGATGCTCTGGAGCAGGAAATGGCTGCTGTGCAGGAGCAGGTCTCTGATCCTGCCTTCTATCAACAGCCGGTGCAGATCACCACCGAAGTATTGGCGCGTCTCGACGACCTGCAGAAGGAAATGGACAGGTTGCTCGAGCGCTGGGCAGAACTGGAAGGCTGACGAAGGAACGAACGGGCAATGGCCATCGAGTACCGCATTACTCTCGACGACAATCATCAGTTCAGCTATCGGATCGAACTGAACCGCGAATATGACCCCGTAGAGGCGCAGCAGGCGCCAGCCTGGACCCGGCTCGGGCATCAGCAATGCAGCAATTGTCCGCTCAGTCGTGAGCAGTTCAGCCATTGTCCGGCGGCAGTCGACCTGCATCGGGTGATCGAGGACTTTCATGGTCTGCCGGCATTCAAGAAAGCCAGTGTCTGGGTGCGCACGCCCGAGCGCGAATACACCAAGCATGTCGGTCTGGAAGAAGGCCTGCGTGCGCTGCTTGGGGTGATCATGGCCACCAGTGCCTGTCCGGTGCTGGCGCGTCTGAAACCCATGGCGCAGAACCATCTGCCTTTTGCCAGCAACCAGGAGTTCATCCTGCGCGCGGTATCGCTGTACCTGGCGCGGCAGTACTTCAACATGCGTGAGGGGCGTCTGGCCGATTGGGAGTTGAAGGGGCTGGTGCGCCTGTTCCAGCAGTTGAAGCTGGTCAATCAGGCCTTCTGGCAGCGCATCCATGACACCTGCGAGGGCGACTCCAACCTCAAGGCCTTCCTCACCTTCTTTTCGATGTCGTCGAGCATGACTGTCTCGCTGGAGACCCAGCTGCAGAAGATCCGCCCGCTGGTCATGAGCGCGGGCGAGTCGTTCGAATAGGGCCGAAGGCCGCTGAAGCGCCTCCCACGGACAGAGCCAACGTGGCTACTGTGCGGGAGGGGCTTTAGCCGCGCCGCTATCTCAAGCGCTTTTATCCGCCTTTTTCAGGCGCACGGCGAGCACATCGCAGGGCGCGCCGTGCAGCACGTCATTGGCGGTGGAGCCCAGCAGCAGCGCCAGACCGTGGCGGCCATGGCTGCCGACCACGATCAGGTCGCAACCTTGCTCTTCGGCGAGGCGGTGGATTTCCTGGCGGGGTTGGCCATACGCCAGGTGGCGTTGGTCTGCGGTCAGCTCCGGGTATTTGCCGGTGAAGCTGTCCAGGCGCTCGCGGGCCTGTTCGAACTGCTGCTGTTGCAGCATCGACAGATCCATCGGCACGTCACCGCCAAAGGCCATGGCCATCGGTTCGACGATATGCACCAGGGACATCTTGGCACCGCTGGCCTGAGCCAGCTTCTGCGCGCGTACCACTACGGGGTCGCATTCCTCGGTCAGGTCGACAGCGACCAGAATGTGCTGGTAGGGCATGGTGAACTCCTCCTCAAGGGGGCAAATGGCTCTGTACCAAGTATGGCCCCATTGTGCGGGATAGGGCGACTGGTCATGAATGGGCAAAGAAAAGCCCGGTGCAAGCACCGGGCGAGGGTTGGCCAGGCAGGCCGGAATCTGATGCATCAATGCTGGCTTGCCGCGTACTGGGCGGCAACGCCCTCCAGACCGTCGATGATGCTGTCGGAATACTTGCTGATCAGGAAGGGTACGGTGTTCTCGTTGTAGTTGCGCAGGGATTTCTCGATGTAACGCCACTTGGTGCCGATGGCGTTGAGGGCCGCGCGGATCTCCGGGGTGTTCTGCTCGGCGTTGCTGAGGTTGTCCAGCTTGCTGGCAAACTCGCCAGCCAGTTCGTCAATGGCGCGCTCCTCGCCGCCACCAAAGAAGCTGGCGCCGACCGAGGCGCTGCGTGAAGCATAGTCCAGCGCGATGCTCTGCATCAGCAGGCTTTGCTCACGGCTCTTCTGGGTCAGCGGCGGTACGCTGAAGCCGCTTTCTTGCTGAATTGTCTGATACAGCTGCTGACTGACGGCCATGATGCGCTGGTTGTTTTCGGCCAGGTCGGCTACCGGCTGCAGGTCGGTATAGCCCTGGCTGCGCATGGCCTCCATCAGCGTCTGAAGCCCGTTTCGGTAGCTCTGCCAGTTGCTCAGTAGCTGCGCTCGCAGGGCTTTGCTCGCATCGCCGGGCATTTCGCCGAGACCGTCCAGGTAGGCTTGGCCCTCCTGCAGTGATTCGCCAATCATCCGGGCGTAGCGCTGATCGCCTTCCATGCCGTTGTACATGTAGAAGTCGCCCAGGCTCTTTTGTGTGGCCAGACTCAACTGGTGCAGGCGCAGCAGGTCGTCGGCCGGCGCGGCGTGGAGCAGGGTAGGGGACAGCAATGTGAAGAAGAAAACGAGCAGGGCGCTCAGGGGAAATGCAAGCGAACGGCGGCTCGACATTGGCGACTCCGTGTGGCCCGTCGTGGGGCTCGATTTGTTTTTGTATTGCCTTCAGGTGGCGCTATGCCAGCTGAAAGTGAGACGACTGTACCCGGAGCCCGGCAGTTTGGCTAGGCACCCGGTGGTGTCTGCAACCGGCATGAAAACGCCCGCAATGGCTCGACATTGACGCTATTTATCGGAATCGGCTGAAGGCCGCGAATGACCAGGCTTGCAGAATTCGTCGAGAAATCGACGAAAACAGCCCAATTGACAAGCGCCAGCTTTTCCCTGAAGGTGTGCACACCCAAATCAAACGGGCGTATGAATTGAGCGTTTGCCTGGTCAGGCGCGCCACTACAGCCCGAATATCGCGTCGGTGGGTATGTCGTACCGATTGGAGCTATGCTCGACGGCTGTGCCGTGAGCTGGCCTGCCGGTTGGCTCCGATGTGTACTGTTCAGCTTCCATACCGTGGAGATCAGTTGATGATTTACGAAGGTAAAGCC
>Ga0070752_1000579_pt1 | contig 29339 bp, 36 predicted proteins | sample VirMetDEL_Aug_30_FD_77440 | JGI IMG/M metagenome (GOLD analysis project Ga0070752, IMG submission 77440) | Aqueous microbial communities from the Delaware River and Bay under freshwater to marine salinity gradient to study organic matter... | ecosystem: Environmental > Aquatic > Marine > Coastal...
ACGATTGAAAACAAACATTGTTGACACCGAAATGGATGCTTTAGAGAAGGTCAACCAAGTTCGCATTGTGGACTTTAATTGGGATGACCCCTCTGACACCTCATTCAACAACCGAAATGCGCGTGGCAAATGGACGGGTGTATTGGCTCAAGAGTTGGTCGATATTTTTCCATTTGCGGTAAATGCGCCTCGTAATGAAAGCGACCTCAGCATTGACACAGACAGCGAACAGAGATGGCTTGTTGACCAAGCTCAAATGGTGCCCGTGTTAATTAAAGCAATTCAACAACTATCCGCTCGTGTAGACGAGCTAGAAGAAGGCTAAAATATGGAACTACTAATAAACATCTTTAACATTGCTACAGCAGCCGTTGCATTAGCATCAGCAATAACAGCAATGACACCAACGCCCAAGGACGATGCTATGGTTGCTAAAGCATATAAAGTCCTTGAGTATTTCGCCTTAGTAGTTGGTAAAGCAAAGCAATAGGTGAAATTAAGTATGGCTATCAACACTGAAATGGAAGTAGCTTTAGAAGCCTTAGAACGCATATCTGAACATGAGAAAGAATGTGGTGAGCGTTGGGGCGAAGCTATCGTAGAGTTACGTGAACTTCGTAAAGTTGCTGACAGTCATGCAGCACGTTGGGAAAGATTAGCCTGGTTAGTTGTATCAGTAGTTATTACTGGTGTTGTTTCTACTGTAGTAATGAATTTAGGTTAAAATATGGCTACTAAGAAAAAAGTTTTAAAATCTTTAAAGAAACCTAGAAGAAAATTTCATAAAGGTTTTCATAATCAAGAAGCAAGTGAAGGTACAGGAAGACCATCTGAGTGGATACCTCATAATCCTAATACAAGAAATCATTCACAAGGAACTTCACAAGAAAGTAAAAAAATTCCTGGTGCTGGTTCAGCAAGTAAAACAAGTGGATCAGGTGGGGGTGCGCCAGCAAGTGCAGGTTCAGCAAGTACAGTAGCTACAACAACTACAGAAGGTACAGCAAGTGGATCAGATTCTACAAATACTTCAGATAATCCAGATTTGGATATGTTGTATAATGATGGTCAAGCTTCAACAGGTGATAACGCAGGAGGTTCATCAAGTTCCTCAAGTTCATCAAGTTCATCAAGTTCATCAGATCCATCAGGCGGAGGCACTACATTGAATGAGAAAGGTCAAAGATTAACACGTACAGCTACTAGGGCTGAACAAATAGCTAAAGGAGATCTTAGTGCTTTTGATGATCCTGAAACAGGAGAATCTAATATAAAGATAGCTGCCCCTAAAAAAGTAGGTGTAGATGCAGAAGGAAAACCTTTAAGTACTTTAGAAACTGCTGATGATGATGTAACAACAATAGCTACACAAACTGATGCACTAGCAGGTACAGCAACTACTCCTACAGATGTGACTGCTTCAAAAGGAACTGTTAGCCAAGTTACAACAGATGATTCTGCGATTGATGCTGCTGCAAAAGTTACTGCACAAAAAGTAGGTGATTTAGATGCTACAAAAGCTGCTACAGGTGATGATCCTGATAAAGCTACTGTAGATGAAAAAACTTCATTAACTGAAAAAGCTACAGCAGCTACAGCACCTACTGATGCAGAAATTACAAAAGCTAAAGGAACAGCAGCTACATTTGATGAGCAAGCAGCCACAGCAGTAGCAGCAACTGATGCAACAGCAGCTACAGTAGATGATACTGTTACTGGCCCTACAGCTACTACAAGAACAGCACAGCAAATTGAAGATGATGCTTTAACAGGTATTATAACTAATCAACAAACAGATGTTACAAAATTACCTACTTATGCAAAAGCATCTTCTCGTACAGCACAAACACAAGAAGCTGCTAGTAGAATAGCTGCTGAATTAGGGACTGCACCTTCTGTAGATTTAAAAGGTCGTGAAGCTATTACAGGTAGTGTATCTCAAGGAGATGCAGCACAAATTGGTGGTGTGCCTACTTTAGCTGCTTCATCAAGACAAGCTGTTACAGGCACAGCACGTACTACAGCAGCAGCAGATATGGCTTCTGTTGTTGCAGATCTTCCTCCAGAAATTACAGCAGCAGTTGCTGAAGATCCTGCGGTAATGACTGCACAAATAGATACAGGTGCAGATCCTAAAGTAGTAGGAGCAGTGGCAGCTTTACCTCAAGAAGCTTTAGTATCTGTTCAAATGGAACAGTTATTGGCTGGTATGGAGTCAGGAGAAACTCCTACATGGGCTAGACCAGCAGTTGCAGCTATAGAGCAACAGATGGCTCAGAGGGGCCTAGAAGTGTCCACAGTAGGCCGTGATGCTTTATTTAATGCAATCATACAGAGTGCTTTACCAATCGCTCAGAGCAACGCACAGGCCCTTCAGCAACGCGCACAGCAGAATCTAAGTAATGAGCAACAAGCTAATTTGGCTACTGCTCAAAATACTATGCAATTGCGTATGCAGAATCTTGCTAACCAACAGACAGCAGCATCTCAAACTGCTCAAATGGCACAGCAGATTAAAGTACAACAAGGTCAGTTTAGACAAGAAGCTGTAATAACTTCTGCACAACAAAGACAACAAACAGCCCAGGCTAATCTTCAAGCTGCTCAACAACAAGCATCTCAAGAATCTAGTCAACGTCAACAAGTTGCATTAGCTAACTTAGATGCAGGTAGTCGTTTAGATTTAGCAAACTTACAAGCTTTAAATGCAGCAGGTTCTGAAAACCTTTCAGTAGAGCAGCAAGCAAGACTTGCAGATTATAATGCAAAAGTTAATAGGACTATGCGTCAAGCTGAACTCCAACAAGATATGGAGAAAGCTAATCTTTCTACAGAATTACAAGTAGAACTTACTAATTTAACAAATCAAAATGCAGCAGCTAGAGATACTATGACTGCTGAAAATCAAGAGCGTTTAACTAATCTTAACGTGCTTGTAGACTTTAAAAAGACTAATGCAAATCTAGCACAGCAAATGGATTTAGCTAATTTAAATGCAGATCAACAAATGCGTTTAGCTATTTTATCTGAAAAAGCAGCAGCAGACAGTGCTAATTTTACAGCAGATAATCAGTTTGAGCTACAGAGACTTACTACACTTACAAATGTTATGTCTCAAAATACTGAGCTTAGACAACGTGCAGAACTCGCACAATTAAGTGCGAATGAAAAAGTAGAATTAGCTAATCTTGCTGCAAAGAATCAAGCTGATTCAGAAAGCATGAATGCTCAAAATGTAGCTGACTTACAAAGATTTGAAAAGAAAATGCAAGCTGCTCAAGTAAATGCTCAATTAGCTCAACAAATGGGATTAGCTAATTTAAGCAATGAGCAACAAGCTGCAATGTTTAATGCTCAAACTCAAGCTAATATAGATATTACTAAGTTTAATGCAGATCAACAGATGGCATTAGCTAATTCTAAATTTATGCAAACTGTTACATTACAAGATTTTAGTAATGAACAACAAGCAGCTATGCAGAATGCTACAGCAATGGCTAACTTAGATATGGCTACTGTAGATCAAAGAACTAAATTAGCAATTACAAATGCTCAAAACTTTTTACAAATGGATTTAGCTAATTTAAATAATGAACAACAAGCTGTAGTTTTAGATCAACAGTTAGAGCAGCAAAGAATGTTATCTGATGCTGCCGCAGCAAATGCTGCTCAACAATTTAATGCTAAATCTGAAAATGAAATAAATCAATTTAATGCTAATTTAGCTGCTGCTCAAAAACAATTTAATGCTTCACAGTCTAATGCAATGGCGCAGTTTAATGCTAATCAAGAGAATATGCAGAAAGCTAAAAATGCAGATAGGTCAGCAGATGTAGCTAAATTTAATGCGGGTTTAGAAACAGATATTAATAAGTTTAATTCAACTACACAACTTCAACGTGATACTTGGAATGCTCAAAATGCAGCAGCAGTAGAAGCATCTAATGTTGCTTGGAGACGTAGAGCTAATGAATTAGACACTACAACTGAAAATGCAATTAATATGCAAAACAGTATGAATGCTTTTAATATGAGTTCACAAGCAAATGCTTTTTTATGGCAAGAAATGCGTGATCAAGCTGACTTTGATTTTAAAGCATATGAAGGTGATCAAGCTAGACGAGCAGCTATTGTTGTTGCTGCCCTTGGTCAAGATAGTGATGCTTATGATGAAAGGTTATGGATTGAAAAATTAGGTGAAGCAATAAATCAAGGATTAGGATCTTTGTAAAGGAAATATTATGAAGTCATTGTTTAGAAAAATAGGTAAAGGTCTTAGTAATATAGGTAAGGCTATTGGTAAAGTATTTAACTCTAAAGTTGGTAGAGTTATTGGGACTTTAAGTTTAGCTGCTGGAATGTTTGGCCTTTTTAAAGTTTTAGCTGGGAGTACTAGTACAGCAGCAAGTGCAGGTTCTACTCTTGCAGGAACTTCAACAGGTACAACAGTTCCTGCTGCAACGTCTGGTGTTACGACTGCGACTACGGGTGCTGGAACTGCTGCTGCAACTACAACTACAGTTGGTAGCGCATCTGCTGGAACAAGTGCGGCTACTACAGCTACTCAATTAGGTGGAGCAAGTGCTGTGTCACCTATAACTACTGAAGCTGTAACAGATACTGTAACTGAAGCTGCTTTAGAAGCTGGCACTAAGACTATTAGCACAGAAATTAATACTCTTGCAGATGTAGATAGAATTGGCATGAATATGCAACAACAATTACAAGATGCAGCAGCTACAGGAAAAGTAGATGTAATGTCTCCTACTGTTTCTGAAACAACTACTAAAGGTTTAGAATTTTATAAAGATGCTTCTACAGCAAAAGATCTTCCAGGATATGAAACTTATGGTAATCAATTATTAGAAAATTATGGTAAAACTAAAGATGTAACTTCTTCAGATATAGATATGTTTGTAAGATCTAAACAAAGAAGTAAAGATTTTGCAGATTATTTAGCAAATACAGAAAATCGTGAAGCGTATGATGTGTTTGCTAAAAAATATGATTTACAACCTTCTAATGCTTATGCTAGACAAGAATTTGCATCTTTACAAGATGCTATAAATAAAGGTGAAGGATTTTTTGATACAACTGGAAATGTTATTCAATATGGTTTAGAGGCTGATATTACATCTGTAACAGGTGGGGAGTATACAGGTTTTGGAGGAACTTCTAATGTTGCTAGAACAACAGCTACAACAGCTTCTTTGTTAACTCCTCCTGAAGAGCCACCTGAACCACCTAACCGACCTAATCTTTATGCAAGCTCAATAGCCTCTTCTCAATTAGATGCAGCAGAAGCTACAGCAGCTTTACCTACAATGTCACAAACAGTACAACTTAATAATAGTATATCTAATGGGGCTAACCCAATGCAAACACTAAACAGTATTAGAAGTAATGCAGGATACTCTCAAGTATATGGGCCTTACTTTAGCATGTCATCTTAGGAACTTATATGATAAATACAGAAATTGTAAAAATGGTTGATCCTTTTAATCGACCAATTCCAGGACAGTCTTTAACTAATCCTGTCGATACGCCTTATCCATGGGAAGGCCCTCCTGAGTTTGTAAAAGTTAATGAAGCTATTGAGTATATCTTTAAAAGTATTATAGGTGATTCTCAAAGATTGACTGCTTTATTAGAAGTATTAGATAGTAAAACTTTACCTATTGCTGGTATGGCTCAGATATTATTAGAAAGTGGGTTTAGGCAGGGAAAATGGAATCCTGATTTAATGTTGCTTTTAGCAGAACCTACTATGGTTATTTTAATGGCTATTGCTGAACGTGCAGGTATTGGAGACTATGAAATTTATCAAGGCGAAAATGCTGAGTTAGATGAAGAAGAACAAAGAGAAATAACTAATGAAGTTATAAATTCTTTTAAAGAAGAAGTAAACTTTAAAGGTTTAAGAAAACAAGGTGGTATAGATGTTCGTAGTGTTCCTAAAGAAATACTAGAAGAAATAGAAGAAACTCCTTTGCCTGAAGTAAAAGAAAAACAGCCTAGTTTATTAGGAGAAAGATAAATGGCTACTCGTCCTGACATAAGAGATTTTGATGTTGAAAGTTTACTTAAAAGTTTTGCTGCTGCTAAACGAGGAAGTAGAAAAGATCCTAGTTATTTAAAACAATTAGCTCCTAATCTTATTAAAGGTGTAATAGGTGTTTATGACCAATATCAAACTGAAAAGCTTCAAGATGAAATAGATCAAGTTAATTTTGATAATACATTAGAGCTTGCAAAACTTAATATGAATGCTGCTAAAAATGCAAAACTATACAAAGCAACATCTCAACAATATAATCAATTAGCTAATCAAGGTTTTAATTTTGATGAAGTAGATAATGAAAAAATATCAGATGCTGCTTTTGCTGCTGCACAACCTATTCTTGGTGAACAAGCATGGAGAGAAACTACAGAAAAGTTTAAAACTATTCCACAAAGTTTGACAGGTTCTTATGATGATTTTGAACAGTATGTTCAAGACTATGCAGTAAGTCCTGAAGCTAAACAAAATATTACTAATTTTTATAGAGCAGCAATTAAAGACCAAGCTAATTATATTAAAACAGGCCAATCTTTTAACTATGATAAGTTTCAAGCTGCCGCAGAATCTTTGCAAGCAATGGATATTGATTTTGATGCTGCTGATTATGGCTTACTTGCTAAACTAGATGGAAGACTTAGACGTAAAATTAGAATGCGCGATGGCTCTATTGATACTTTTAGATCTACTTATATGTCTAAACCTGCTGCTGATATGGATAATGCTCTTAGTGTTTGGAGAGATTCACGTACTAAAGATGATTTTAATACAAATATTCAAGGTTTAGATTTAGGGTATGCAGCTTTATTAACTAATGAACAAAGAGATTACAGTGTAGCTTTGCCTACTGCAACTAAAGAACGTATACGCATGGCTATGGAAAAAAGATTTGGTGATGTTCCTAATGCGGCTACTTCTGATGTACAAACTTTTTTTAATTCATTAGTATATGGTTCAGCAATGCCTACTCAAGCTCAAGTAATAATACAAGAAGATATGTATCGTGAAATAGCTAAAATTGAAAATGATGGCAATCTTACATTGCAACAAAAAGAAGAACGAATAACTAATCAAAGAAATAGAGCTAAAAGTTTATTTAACGATATACAAGAAAGGTCTAATATCAGAACTCCTGAAGACGTTACTAATTTTACATATTTAAATACTGTTCGTCAAGATAGTTTAGCAGCTATTAAAGTTTTAAAAGATAAAGGTAATCTTACTCCTGAAGAACAAACTCGTTTAATAGATACTCAACAAATTAATCAATTAGCTACTATGGGAATTAATGCTATAGGTTCTCAAGAATATAGTGCTATTAATTCTAAGTTAACTGAACAAATTTTAGAAAATATGGCTACTAATTCTTATTCTGGTAGAGGATATGTTATGCGCTTAAATGCTTATGGCAATAAAATAGCAGAAGGAAAAAATGGTGCTTTACGTTTAAATACTCCTGAACTTCAAGAAGCAATAAATATGGCTAATGCTAGAGGAGATGAAGTATTGCTACAACGGTTACTTACAGGAGTAGCTCCTGCTGCCAGATATGGAGAAAAAGATAATCATAGATCTACTACAGGACAAGCAATAGTTGAACAAGTACAACTTACTTTTCAAAATCAAATTGCAGGAGGAAATACTTTTGGGTTTGATGATAATGTAGCTGAAAAGTTAAATGCTCAAGCAGGTTTTAGAGGTACAGGTCTTGATGCTTTAGGCCAGGTTATGCATAAAGCAGATTTTTGGGTTACGGAACTTCAACAAACAAATGAATTAAATATATTAAGAGGCGGCACTGATGGAATTTTTGGTGATAAAAGTACTTTTGATATAGAAGCTGGCAAAGCTATGATTCCTGATATGCTTATAGAACTTGGTGGTATTGTCTATGATAAAGATACAGGAAGTTTTCGTGCTGATTTAAATGCTATTAATGAAGATAAAGTGTTTGATTATTTAAAAGCAGAAGTAACAACAGCTAAAAATGCTCAGGCAAATATATTCCAAGGATTTAATGTAAGCACTGATGTTCTTGATATAAATATTTCAGAAAATGCTTTAGCAGATTTACAAAATGAAGTAAATTCTAGAGGCTCTAAAGATCAAAGAGATGCTCTTAATAGAAAAGTTGAAGCATTGCGTATGCAACAAGCAGAAGCACAAGCAGAAAAAGAAGAAAAAGAACGTACTAAAATACCTACACAAAAAGATCCTGATCCTAGAGCAATGGGAGGTGATTTATTAAGTGAAGAAGAACTTCAAAGACGTAGAGATGCGCTTGCAGGAACAGCAAGAAGAAGTTTAGAAATTTTAGGCAGTGGTGCAGGTATAAGAAACGATAAAAAAAAAGTAATCCCTGAGCCTACAAGCCCTAAAGAAACTTCAGAAACAACTGTATTAGATACAGTAATTAATACTTTAATACCTTCAGCAGAAGCTGTTGTTCCTGAAACTCAACAAACTTCCTTATTAGAAGGAGATAATATTTCTAGGGCTGTAGATCGTGCAGATGCAAGGCAACGTAATTTATTTAGCAATAAAAAAGAAATACCTGTAACTCTTTCAAATGGAACTTCATTAATGGTAGATACTACTAAACCTGTTGTTTATTTAAAAAATAAATTTGATGCAAATGAATTAACTTTTGATCAAGGTGTAGAAGCATACGCTAAAGCTATTGAAGCTCACAATGCAACTTTAGGTTTAACTAGTAAGGCTAATGCTTTAGATCCTATTGTAGATTCTCTTACATTTGCTGCACTTGCTAATCCTAAAGAATATAATCCAAAAAGGTTTATAAGAGTAGCCAGTAATAAAAAAGAAAGCCAAAATTTTAAAGATAGTGTATTTGAAATAGTTAATGGCGAAAAAGCTCAAGAAGAAATAAATCAATATAGTCTTAAAGTTTCTGATATGACAGATCAACAAAAAGAAAAAGAATTTGAACGACAAGCTAAAAGAGCTAAAAATGTTCCTGTAAATAGTAACAATGATTATGCAAGAAATGCTATTGAATATTTAAAACTTCAAAGTATCTTTGGAGCAGAAAATGATAGAGCATTACCTAATCTTGGAAAAGAAGAATATGGATCTACTGTTAATTCTAAAGTTAGTCAGTATAATGATTATTTAGAAAATTATAGTCCTTCGATGGATTCTAGGCTTATACAAATATATACACAAGTAGCCAATAATTTAAAATCTTCTAATAAAAATTCATTACTAGCGAGTAATTAATGAGTTATAAAGATCGTTCTAATATACGTTTAACATATACTCCTCCTAAAAAACGAGGATACCAAAAAGATACTTTAGATTCTTTAGAAGAAGATGAAGAGTATATTGCTGTGTCTGAAAGGTTTTTATCTAGCATAGGTGAAAATGATCAGCAAGTAGAAGATGTATATGAGTATCTTCGTGATGAAGAATGGAACTTAGGTTCTAGTGCAAAACGTAGTCTTGTAGATATTCCAAGCTTTACAGATCAACAAAAGAAAGACTATAAGTATTTGCGTCAACGATTTGACAATGCTGATATGGGCGGGTTTAGCCAATATTTAAACTTTGCTAAAGACGCTACAATAGATTTAGCTACAGACCCTTTAACACTTACAGCACTTATTGCTGCTCCGTTTACTGGAGGCGCAAGTACTTCTGTTTTATTTGCTAATAAAGGTTTAGCACAAGCAGCTAAATTAGGATTAAAAAAAGTAGGTAATACTTTTAAAGATGATGTTCCGTTATGGGATGTAATTCAAAAAGAAGGTTTAAAACAATTAGACATTGATAATAAAGTAGATTGGAAGTCTACTATTAACAAAGCTAAACTTGCAAGACAAGAAGCAGTTAGACAGTATTATAAAGATAAAGTAAAAAATACTGCTCTTTTTGGGGCTGCTGAAGGCGCTGTATGGACAGGCATGGATGACTATCTTCGTCAGGAAAGAGAATCTATAGATGGTATAGATATACGAGATGGTTTAAATTTATATGATATAGCAAGTTCTACATTTATTGGCGGTGCTTTAGGAGCAGGTTTAGGGGCAGGACTTAGCAAAGCATCTACTGCGTTTTCTCAAGAAGCACGACAAAATTTAGCTAAGTTTTCAGATGAAACATTTGTTGATGAAAACAGTTTAGGATTTAAAGCTTCTAAACTAAAAGATACTGTTATTTCTAAAACAGTTGGCAAACCCGTAACTAGATTTTTAACTTTAGCAGAATCTTCCCCAGCTCTTAAAAATTTATTAGCTACTGTTCGTTATGACACTTTTAAATTTAAAGGGCCTGGAGCTGCTAAATTAAATTATTCTTATAATGAAGTGCTAAATAACTATCAAGGAAAGTATCTCCAGCAATATGAAGATTTAATACGCCCTTTATTAATTAGAGGAAAAATGAATAAAGAAGATGAGTTTATTATGGATAAACTTATGCGTGTTAAAAATGATCAGTGGAAAACAAAAGTCCCTGAAGCAACTGAAACTCATCGTAAGATAGCTAATAAAGTAAAAGGATTAGCTAGAAATGTTTTAAAGGATGGTAAACAAGTAGGAATTTTTAGACAGCCTTTAAATGCTGGCCCTAATGATTGGCTTACTCGTCGTTGGAAGTGGAGCGAAGTTCAGGAAAATAGAAAAGAACTTGCAGACATTATGGTAAACAGTAATGCTGTTTCTATTTCTGATGTTAAAGTTATTAGTTTATTGCCTGATGGCCCTCAAAAGGAAGAGTATATACGCAAAACTAATCTTTCAGATACGTTTGAAGATATGGTAGATAATTTAAAAAATCAACGTGTTGAAGATATAAATAATTTTGTAGAAAAACTACAAAGAGAATATAACACAGACATTTCTATTGAAGCTCCTTTTTTAGTAAAAAATACAGATGAAATAAATGCTAAATTAGGAGAACTTTTTGTAATAAATGAAAAAGCTAAAAGAAAAATTGCTAATACTTTACCAGATATTCTTAAAGGTAAAAATGCTGCTGATTTACGCACAGCTAAATATGAAGTAGCTAATAACATTATTGATGATATGCTTAGTAAAAAAACTCAAGTTAACACACTTGATATTGAAACTTTAGGTACTGTAGCTCCATCATCTTTTAGTCCTAGAAAATTATTTTTACTTGATGATTTAGAAATTGAAAAGTTTATAGACCATGACTTTGACAGTTTAATGCGTGATTACTTTACGCAAAGTTCTAGACTATATGCACGAAGTAGAACTCTTGGTAAAAATATAAATGACTTTAATGAAAGATATGTTAGAGATATTGAATCACAACTTAAAGCAAAAAACATTACTCTTACTAATAATGATAAAGAAGAGTTAGCAAGACTTTATAATTTTACTACTGGTTTAGATAATCAAAACTTTGGGATGAATGGTTTAAGTATTGTTCCAGATACTATAAAAATTACACAACAATTAGCTCACTTACCTTTAGCCACACTTTCTAGTTTAACAGAAATTTTTATTCCTTTAACTCGTTTAAATACAGCTACATGGGCAAAAGGTGTAGCTCAAACTGTTAAGTATTCAGTACAAAAACAAAGTGAAGGTACAGTTAGAGAGCTTCAAGATAGATTTAATTTAAGTAAAGAAGATGCTCTTGCAGAAATGCACAGAGTATTTTTAGGAATTAACCAAGCAGTAGCTCAACGTATTGATGGCTTGGCTGGAGAAGGCATTCAAAGTACTAAAGGTAAAAAAATACAAAGTGGTTTCTTTAGATTAAATTTGCTAGAACAATGGACACGTACTGTTCAGCTTGCATCTTTTACAATGGGTAAAGATTTAATTACTCAGAATCTTAGAAAGATGAATAAATTAAAAGATATTGAAATAAGTAAAACCGGAAATGCTGATGCATTGCCTAGAAATAAAGAATTTTCTAGATTAACTCAAGAGTTATTAGATTTAGGTGTAGACATTAAAACAGGTTTGCAGTGGGAAAAAGCTGGAGCTAATAAATACACTGATAATATAGTAAACGGTTTAAGACAATGGAATGATTTTTACGAAACTAATGTAATGGGAGGTGCTGCACGTTTTACTAATGAAGTAATTCTAGATCCTTCTAAAGCAGCATCTATTAGACCCCATGCACAACAAACACCTATGGGTACTGTGCTTTTACAATTTATGGGATACCCGACTGCTTTTAGTAATACTGTTCTTAAAAACTTTTACGGCCAAGCAGCCAGAGATCCTATTCGTGGGGGAGGTAAAGTTTTAGGTACAGGCTTGTTGATGACTATGGCAGCAGCAGGTACTAATTGGGTGCGTAATGGTGGTAACTTTAAAGACTCATCAGGTGAAGAACAAGATGCAGGAGAAATAGCATTTGAAGCTGTATCTCGTTGGGGTGGGTTTGGCTATGGTGAGTATGTTAAGAATGCTAGAGAAAATGCAGAGATAGGTGGAGGTACGTTAGGTTCAGTAACTAAAGCAGTTACAGGGCCAATAGTAGGCGATGCTATTGATGCTATTTTGTATCGTAAAGGGCCAGGAGAGCTTTTAGCAACTAATACGCCAGGATATAGTTTATATAGAGCATTACCAAGTTTAGTAGAAAATAATTCTTTTAAGCAAGATGTTAAAGAAGTAGGTAAGTCTATTGATAGAGCTATTGGATTAAAGCCCCCATTAAAAGAACAATCTTATGATGCTTATTTACAACAAGGTAGACGAGAGTATTTAGAAGAAGTTAAGTTATATGCAGAAGGAGGGGAAGTATTTAGTAATGTTCCTAGAGCTTCTGTAAATCCTAGTAGTCGTATAGATCGTATGACAGGTATGCCTTATGAAGATCAGGCAGGAGATATAATTGATAATAGAGCTAAGTTTTCTAAAGGAAAGTTAGTTAAGGCAATACAAAGAACATTAAATCTTACAGATGATGAAATTGATAGAGTTACTTTTGATCCTACACAAGAAAATAAAGCTGAGTTAGATAATTTCATTAGTTATGAAGATACACCTATTCAAGACAGAAAGCAAGCAGAATTGTTAAAAAGTTTGAACATTGAAGAGTCTGCTGTTAAAGATGATATATATATAGTTCAAAATAAAACAGGCTGGATGGTAGCGCAAACTCAACCACCTGTTAATATCCCTAAGTCACGAAAGGGAACTATTAGAACTTTAAATCCTTTTGTTTATGATGGTGAATTAGATCAAGAGTTTAATCCTAGCGATTTGTTAGAAGATGAAAACTTTATGAGTAAGCTAAAAGATCCTCAGTTATTAAAACAACTTGATAGATTAAGAAAAGAAAGAAAACGTATTCTTGCTACAAATATTGAAGATCTTTCTTATGCAGATCCTTTAGATAGTATTTCTTGGAATGCGTTTAGAACTTTAGATAAATCAGTAACAGAACTTTTAAAGAAAGCAGGTTATGATTCTATTCAATTTAATCCTAAACAACAACAACCAAAAGATTTAGCAAAAGAAGCTATTAATGTTACAGAGCAAACGGTACAACAAGAAGTACCTCCAGTGCGTACTGCTTTTGAATCTACAGGAGCTACAGCAACTGCTTTGCTAGAAGAAGCAGATAAAGCTATGCCAGGATCTAGAGAATTACTAGCAGGTGGAGTTAGAGAAATAGAAGCAACAGATATATTGCCTCCTGAAAGACCAGAGTTAATAGACTCTACAGTAACAACATATAGTTTTGAAGGGCGCAATGAGCCTTTACTTGCATCAGAAATGCAACCAAATAAAAGCTGGTTTCTTTTAGATGATACAATGTTTATGGAAGATTCAGTATCACCTGTAGTATCAACGCAAACATATTTTGATTTTAATACTCAGTTACACGAAAATTATCGTACAAAGTTTATTGAGGAAAATAAAATAGGGCCAAACACTTCTACAGAAAGTTTAAAGCAAAAAATTAATGCTGGGCCTTTTAACATTGTAACTTCTTTAATTCCTAGAGATAAAGAGTTAGGAACATTAAAAGAAGAATTACCTAATGTTCCTGTAGTGTTTGGGCCTTTACCTAAACAAAAAGATGCTTTTGCTTATCATAGTAAATCTGATAATACAATTTATATTGATCCTGTAAGAATGGAAGAAAAATATCAACAAAAAGCGTGGACAACTTTACGCCCAGATGTTTTAGAAAAAAAGCCAGGAGCAGAACCATTACCAGAAAATGCAATTCAAACAAGAGAGGAATGGGAAGAGTTTGTAAAACGACACGAATATGCTCATAGTAAGTATGATCAATTTGAAGGAGAACTTGATGGAGAATATGAAAACAGAATGAATAGAATTGCTTTAGGCATTCCACAAGTTTTTCCTAGCAAGACTTTAACAGTTAAACAAGCTACTGAAAGAAACTTAGCTCTTTTAAAATCTGAATTAAATTTAAAAGATGCTGATCAAAATAAAACTTATAATGCTTTTAAAAAGCAATTTGATGCTAGTTTAATTGTCCCAGAGCGCCAAATACCTGTTCCTTTATATTTTATAACAGAAGTTATTCCAGGACAAAGTTCTAAATATTTAAATAATGAGTCTGGTAGGCTTTTAAATGCATCAGAGATGGCTGCATTTCTTAAAGGTAGGCAAGAAACAAAACCTGCTGAAGCTTTACATCATCCTGTAAATAATAATATTCGGCATCCTAATGCTAAAGCATTTGCAAGTATTGCTCCTACAATAACAAATCAAAAAGAAAGTCAACAAGCAGCAAATGAGTATCTTAAAAAAGTTATTATTACAGAAGAACAACCTTATACGCTTTCTGCATTTGAAAAATTTGAAACAAGAAGACAAATGGATTTAGCAAGGGCAAGAGAAACAGATGAAACTGAAGGAATTATAGGTCGGCAAGGAAGAGATAAACGTCCAGATTTAGAAGACTATGATCCTAAACAAGATCAAGTTAAACGTGGTAAAGGAGGAGTTAGGTATATGCGTACTCCTGATGGAGATATTTTAGTAGAATATGATAAAGATACTAAACGTTTTGAGCCTATATTAGCCAATCCGTTAAATAAAAATAGCTTTATTTATTATTCTCCTGATAAAGATATGTCAGCATTTAAACCTAAAAAACGTCGTAAAGCTAGAGTAGCTGCTAAAGCTCCTTCATTAAAACAACCTAAACAGCGTTCTATACTTGCACCACCTGTAGAACTACCACGTAAAACAGAACTTACAGAACGTGTAAGAGATACTGCTGCTTATAAAGGAGCAAGTGAAGAAGCTAGAAAACGTATTGATGATCAACTCAATGAATTAACTAGAAGACAAGAGCAAGGTACATTGTAATGTTTAGATATTTTTTTTTGCGTTAATACCTTTATTGGCTTTATTAGGAATACATATGTACAAATATTTTACAGACAAAGAACTAGAATGCAAGCACTGTGAGTCAGAAGGCATTGACCCTGCATTTATGCAAAAGGTTGATAAGCTAAGAGGTGAGTTAGGTTTTGCTTTTCCTATTACTTCTGCCTACCGTTGTCCTGACCACCCTATAGAAGCTCGTAAAAACGCTCCTGGCGCTCATGCATCAGGAAGGGCTGTAGATATAGCGGTAAGAGGAGAACAAGCTCACAAGCTCTTACAGGCAGCTTTAAACGCAGGTTTCACAGGAATAGGTGTAAGCCAAAAAGGTGGAGTACGTTTTATACATCTAGATGATTTACCAAATTCTAAAGAACGTCCTAGACCGCACGTATGGAGTTACTAATGATTTTATACAGTGAAGATATGCTTGGTAAGGTTTACAGGCTTTACCAACTACACCAAGCAAAACACAACTTAGGCTTTATGCAATACGAAGACTTTCGTGTTTTATTTGAAGAACAACAACAAACTATTTTAGATCAAATAGAGGAAGAAGTTAATGGCGATTCCAGTGCTTGATGGTCTTGTAAAATTAGGAGGGACTTGGCTAGAAGGTAAAGTAGCTAAGACTAAAGCTAAAGCAGAAGCAGAAGCTACTGTAATGGTAAAGCAAGCTGAGTCTGCTGCTGATTGGGAAACTGCTATGGCTAGAGCATCCAATCAGTCCTGGAAAGATGAGTGGCTTACACTTTTATTTAGTGTGCCTCTTATACTCTGTTTCTTTCCTGCTACTGTGCAATATGTACAAGCAGGATTTGAAGCTTTAGAAGCTATGCCAGATTGGTATCAGTACAGTTTATCTGTAATTATTGCTGCATCGTTTGGCGTTAGATCTGTAATGGGAATAATGAATAAAAGGAAATAACTATGAGTGATGGAACTATTAAGATACCTCAATGGGGACTACCTATAGCAGCAGCGGCTGTAAGCTTAGCAGTTGCTTGGGGCGTACTACAAGCTAATACTGCACATGCTTCAGAAGATCGTGAGCGTATTGCAGCTATAGCGGAGGAAGCTGCAAAAAAGGCACAGGAGAACGGTCAAGCACAGGCAGTAACGAGCGCCAAAGTGGAGGCCATCGTGTCGAGCTTGGAGCGACAGGAAAAAATTCAAGAGAAAACAAACGAACAGATCGCCGCACTGGTTCAAGCTCTCTTAGCCAAATAGACTATGACCCAGAAAACCCAAACTTGTTCTGCGACATGCGAGAATACAGGATGCTACGCTACGTGCAGCCACCATCGTACCGCCACGAAGTCGCAAGAAAGTGGCTGTTGTACAACAAAGGACAATGTGGATACGGAGCAGAAGTGTATGTGCGTAACCAAGGCCCAAGAGTACTTGGAACAGCGTGGGACATTAAGTTAGTACTTCTTACTTGGGACTTGCGTAAACCTACTGCTGTTAAAACAGAGGCTGTTAAAAAGAAAAGGAGACTGTAGTGGAAGCTATACCTCCTTTTCCTAACAGTGTAAATGCACATGACTATGTAGTATTAGATAAAGTACGTGACATACGCTCCATGAAGTATCAAACCCTTACAGGTAAAGATGATGTACAAGCTGTTAACCAGTATGAGCAACTTTACTACGAGTATAGAAACGGGCAAGTTATGGTAACTATACTGAAAATAAAAAGTCAGTTAAAATACACGGTAGATATAAAAGCATGACTATGATGATCTTTGTCCTTATCATACTAGAAAGAGGACAAATTACAGGAGAAGAATTTTATTTTAGAGAATTAACTTCTTGTTTAGAATATTCTGCTGCCTTAAATAGTCAATCAGTTGCAGATAATAATGCTTTATTAAGTAACAATAATTATTTTAAAACTTATTGTAGGGTTCGTCAGATCAATGTATCTGATGCAGGAAGTAAAATACTATTTAGAGATCCAGCAAAGAAAGAGGACTAATATGGCTGCTAAAAAGAAAACTAAATCTAGAGTTAATGAGGCTGGTAACTACACCAAGCCTACCATGCGTAAGCGTTTATTTAACAAGATTAAAGCAGGAACAAAGGGCGGTAAAGCTGGTCAGTGGTCGGCGCGTAAAGCCCAGATGCTTGCTAAGCAATACAAAGCCGCAGGTGGTGGGTATAAGTAATGGCTGATCCTAAAAAAGGAACAGGCAAAAAGCCTAAAGGCAGCGGTAGACGTTTATACACAGATGAGAATCCTAAAGATACTGTAAGTATTAAATATGCTACTGTTCAAGATGCCAGAGATACTGCTCGTAAAGTAAAAGGAATTAACAAACCTTATGCTCGTAAGATACAAATACTTACTGTAATGGAGCAGCGAGCTAAGGTAGCTGGCAAGTCTAAACAAGCAGAGATAGCTAAGAAAGCTAAAGAATCTCTTAGGAAAAAGCATGGCAAAACAAACCCATCAAAAAACAAGAAGTAAAAAAGAACTTGAAGAGTGGATTAAACAACAACAAGACAAGAGGCACGATCAGTAATGGCACTTAAAAAATCTCAAAAGTCTTTAAAGTCTTGGACAAAACAGAAGTGGCGTACTAAGTCTGGTAAGAAGTCTAGTGAAACAGGTGAGCGTTATCTGCCTGAAAAAGCTATAAAAGCTTTATCATCTTCTGAATATGCTGCTACTACTAAAAAGAAACGTGAAGATACTAAGAAGGGTAAACAACATAGCAAACAACCTAAGAAGATTGCAAAGAAGACAAGGAGCTATAGAAAGAAATGAGAGAAGAATATAAAAAAGGAAGTAAAGCTAAAAAGAAAGATCCTAGATTAGCCAGGGCTGGAGTGTCTGGATATAACAAACCCAAACGAACTCCTAAGCACCCTACTAAATCCCATGTTGTTGTAGCTAAAGATGGTGATAAAATTAAAACCATACGCTTTGGACAACAAGGTGTCCGTGGTGCTGGTAAAAATCCTACATCTAAAAAAGACAAAGCTCGTAAAAAATCATATTATGCTAGACATAATGCACAAGACTCTAATCCCTCAAAACTTTCAGCCCGATACTGGTCACACAAAGTTAAATGGTAAGGACTAAATTATGGAAGACTCTGTAGTACTTTTTGAATCTCCAGAAGCAGGAACTCTAAGATTAAATACTGAAGCAATCTCACATCTAAGCACAGCATTTGTTGAAGTTGAAGATGCTGATCTTAAACTGGCTATTTTTTCTTTAATACAAAAGCACTCTGATTATGTATTAGCTACAAGTGATAAAATATTATGCAAGCAAAAACTTCATTTAACCAAAGTTAAATAAAGCTTCATTGCTAAAATCTTGTGTAGTCTCTACTTACCTCAATCTGTTTTGTGTAGCGTGCAAGTTAATTTAGACTACACAAAATACTTTATTGCTATCCCAGACTACACAAGATTTTAACAATGAAGCTGCATTTAACCAAAGTTAAATAAAACTTTCTAATTCTTTTTCTAATCTTTTATGCAACTTAGTAAACATAGGATCTAGTTCTTTAAAAACTTTATGCAGAAGAATACTATCCTCACCATCAAAAAACTTTGTAATCTCTTTTTTGGGAAGATAGCTGTACTCTGTCATTAACTTTCCCTTCTTATCTATAAATACTTTAAAGGATATAATGTTCCCCTCTTCATTCATGCAAACCTCACTTTTTCTACATTACCGCGTAGTCCTGCTTTCATATATGTAGTAGCTCGGCCTTCAAAGAAGTTCTGATGCTCTACACCCAACACATCATCAAGCCAATCTAGTGGATTATCTTTTACATTGTAGTTAGGTTTCAAGCCTAGCTGTAGCAACCTACGATCTGCAATGTACCTAATATACTGTTGCATCTCTTTCTTTGTTAGTCCACGTATGTCACCTTGTTCAAACACAAGATCCAAGAACCTATCTTCTAAGTTAACCATCTCACGACATGCCTGATAGATCTCAGCTTTGAAGTCATCAGTCCATAGCTCAATGTTTTCCTGGATAAATTCTCTAAATAACTTTGTCATTGCTTCTACGTGCATAGACTCGTCACGTATACTGTATGTAATAATCTGTCCCATGCCCTTCATCTTACCGAAGCGTGGGAAGTTTAGAAGGATTATGAAGCTAGAAAACAACTGTAGCCCTTCAGTAAAAGCAGAGTAGATAGCTAGTGCTTTAGCAATGGACTGTCTATCGCCTTTAGTGACCCGTACAGCGTCGATATACTCATGCTTATCTGCCATAGCTTCATACTCTGCAAACGCCTTATACTCAAGCTCAGGCATTCCTACGGTGTCTAGTAGCAGACTGTAAGCATGTTGGTGTATTGACTCCATATTATGAAAAGCACCCATCATCATACGTGCTTCAGGTTTCTTAAAGATCTTCATATAACGGTCAACATAACCAGAACCAACATCTACATCAGACTGAGTAAACAGTCTAAAGATCTGTGTAAGTAAATTCTTTTCAGACTCATCAAGAACCTGCCAATCTTTCACATCATTGTGCAGCGGTACATCTTCTGGGAACCAGTGCATCTGATTCTGTTGTGAGTAGTAGTCGAACATCCAAGGATGCTCAAACGGCTTATAATAATCTCTTGTTCCTAGTAGGCTCATTAGTTTTGTTCCTGTCTATCTGTTAAGTCTAGTTCTACATAATCTGTTACTGTTAAGTAGTTTTTTAAGTCCCGTACCTCTGATGTCAAGTTATCTATAGCAGCTATAAGTAACGCTTGGAATGCATGGTTAGCTTGGGTGCTGCCGGTAAAAGCGAATGCTTCTATCTGTAACTCAGTACACTCCTTTATTATATCCTCACCTCTCAAGCTACATCTCCTTCTTTTATAAAAACGCCATTACTGTTCATATGGCCTTTACGATCTTTAATATCTAAGTAAGCTACACGTAAACACTGGTCTAGGTCTGTGTCGTGCATAACTGCTAGTGTGTTTAACACCACAAGGCAGTCGCCTATATCGTCTGCAATATCTCGTTGCTTAGCAATGTTATCGCCGAGTTCTCCTATCTCTGATACAAGCTTTGCAAACTGTGCAAGTGGTGTGCTGTTGTTAATAATACCTTTGTCGTAGCTCCAAAGAGTTACTAAATCTACTAGTGTTGTATTCATTGTTTCTCCACTGGGAATGCGTTTAAGTTTGCAGCTACAGTACGGCGCTCTCCTTCGCCTTTGAATGGATATACCATATGTTGCAGCCACGAAGGAAAAAAATATATCTTACCTACTTGTGGTTTAAATACTACAGCCTGAGTAGGCTTTAGTCTTTCTTTATCATTGACTGCGCTCTGGCCATATACAAACTCTATAAAGCCATCGCTGCATCCTGAAGCATTATAATAACTAAACTTTCCTTCATGTGGCGCTTCTAGTTTTTGTATCTGCTCTGGTATTTTAGTCCACGTTGTACAGCTAATACCCATTATAGTCTTAGTGCCGTGGTCATGTATCGGATTGTAGTCGCCTTCGTAACTGTGAACAGACCACAACTCATCTATGTCTATTTGCCTATCACCATCCAATACTTGACCAGTATTTTCAAAGAACTGTCCAACGTAGTGTACGGCTAGGTTCTGCAAACAAGCTCTAACGTCTTGTAAGTCTTTATGAGTATGATCCATACGTAACTGTTCACCAGCCTGTATTTGTCCTACAAGGGTGTCAGCAGCAGTAACTCTATCTTCCTGTAACAAGAGATCGTCTAAAAAACTATTTAAAGTATCTACATGCTCCATAGGAAAGTCTGCTTCCATCATAAAGACAGAAGGAAGAGGCAGCATTCTATATTGTATCTCACTCATTAAATGCGCTCTCTAAAAAAGAAGTTTCTAGTACAACTAATTTATCTTCTGCTTCGGCTATCTTGCCAACTAACTCATCCATAGTCTCAAGCATTGTATGCTCTCCTACGGCTGCTGGATTTTCAAGATAATTTTTAAGCTCTGAACCAGCCCACATAATCTGAGCTTTGTACATACTCTTCAATGCTTTTATCTTATGATCTTCCATGTTCTCTTAGCTCCTTTTCATTCTTAGCGAACCACACCGCATAGCTAAGCTTGTCTTCTTTGTTATAGTTCATTGCATACTCAGCCCATTCTTGGATACAAAAGTTTTTAAACTTAGTATCTTCTGCATCTTTTTTAGCGTAGAACTCTTTGAACTCTTCATAAGAGGCAAGCCTATCTTCTTCCCATATATAATACTGACAGTCTTCTATTGGATGTTTAGGCATATAATCTGTCTCGACATTCACAAATTAAATGAGGCCCATATTGTCTACATGTAGGTATATAGTTATCAGGACACTTTGTATTTTTAGGTTTATAATAATCCCACTGGCTACGCTGTGTTCCGTCTGTAGCACAAGCAGGTAATAACAATAAAATAAATAAAAGTCTAATCAAAGTCTTTCTCCGTCAGTATAGGTTTGTTAATAGCTAACAACATCTTTTCTAAATCTTCTTTAATTTCGTCAACACTCTCACCAAAAGGGGCTACTGGGTTTTCAGTATAAAGACTAGGCTCGCCTTTATGATAGTAAACTTCATGTATAGCTAAATTATTTTCATCTTCCTTAAAGAGCCTGTAATTCCATGTTCCGTCAACTTCTTCATCCTTCACAACTTAAACACTCCCCTTCTTCAAGATTTATTCTTGGTATTTTGATGTTAACATTCTCTGTATTTCTAGCTGCATTAGAGCGGAGGTAATACATAGATTTGAGTTTGTTAGCTCCCGCCCAATGTACGCTATTAATATATTCCAAGTACTCATCATGTACCTCCTGTTCTGCTGTAGCTGGTGGTGGTATAAAGAATAAGTTTACTGACTGAGCTTGGCATACATATTTCTGTCTTTGGTATGCATGTTCAACGATCCAGATTTGATTGATCTCAGGTGCGGTTTTAAATACTTCTCTTTCTTCTTGAGATAACGCCTCCAAGCCTTCAACAGAACCTTCAGCAGCCGCAATATCCTTCCACGTTTTATCTGTGTTGATACCTTTTTCATCTAGTAACTTCTCCAAGTACTTGTTTTTTACTTTAAAAGATCCAGTTAAAGTCTTGTGCGTAAATACGTTAGCCCTCGTAGGCTCAATACTAGGACTCGTTCCACCACATATAATACTGCTGCTGGCGTTAGGAGCAATAGCAAGAAGATGTGAGTTACGAAGACCACTGCCAACCATATCAGGAGCTTCACCCCTAGATCCAGCCAACTGTGCACTAGCTTCAGTAGCTCTTTCCTTGATGTGTTTAAAGGCTCTATTATTAAAACTGGCAGCGTACATTCTTTCAAAAGGGATTCCATTACGTTGAAGATAAGAATGAAAGCCCATCGCACCAAGGCCAATCGCCCGTTCTCTATATGCACTATAAGCGGCTTTTGCAAAGCCTGTTTTATCTTGTCCCACATACTCCATAAACTCCTCTAATGTGTCTATTTGCTCTCTGCGGTAAAGCCACAGACCATTTAGTGCATGAACAATAAAATGCTCCAGTGTGTTGTCTAGCATGGTAACTAGGTCTGATATAAAGTTTTCATTATCTTTCCACTCATCAAAGTATTCTAAATTAACACTAGACAAGCAGCAAACTGCTGTGCGTTCCTCACTTGTAGGCAATGTAATCTCAGAGCATAAATTACTCTGTCGCACAGTAAGTCCTAAGTCCTTCTGTTGTTGTGGTAGGTACTCATTACAGCGGTCTGTATTGACAATGTACGGCTCACCTGTCTCTGCTCTGGTGTGTACTAGCTGCCACCACAAGTCCCTGGCTGAGACAGTTTTAACTGCTTGCTTAGACTTAGGATCAATCAAACGCCAGGGTAGATCATGCTCTACCGCATATAGGTATTCATCAGATACATTGACACCGTTATGCAAGTTAAGGCACTTGCGATTGAGATCGCCACCAGTAGTCTTTCGCATTGCAATAAACTCTTCAATTTCTGGATGGCTAATATCCATATACGCTGCATAAGACCCTCTCCTAGTAACGCCTTGATTAAAGGCAAGCATTTGACTGTCTACTACATGCATGAATGGAATGCTACCAGTAGACTCACTGCCGTTAGCAGTAGATATACCATTACTCCTAACATCACCCCAATATCCACCCAGGCCTCCACCTGAACTAGCCAACCATATGTTCTCGTCATAATGATCAGATAGACCACGCCTTGAGTCAGGAACATAATTAAGAAAGCAAGAGATAGGTAAACCACGAGTAGTTCCCCCGTTGCTAAGGATAGGAGTGCTAAACATAAACCAATTAGAACTTGCGTAGTTATAAAGTCGCTGTGCAAGATCAAAGTCAGTATGTTCTTGATAAGTAGCACTATAAACAGAGGCCCTTGCAAAAGCTTCTTGAGCATATTCTTCATCTTCCCAAAAGTATCTATCTTTTAATGTTTGAATAGAAAATTCTGTAAGCAAACTTTCTTTATCGTAATCAATCTCTATCCCCAAATAATTCATCTTGCCAGTTTTTAATGTCATCAACATCATCCTTTTCTCTTAACTGTGATTGCCTGTACCCTCTAGTACGTGCTTTATTTTTAGACTTTTTTCTTTTATTAAACTTTTCAGTGCGCTCTGCTTTTCTATCCCAAGACATCCTGATTCTCCATCAAGAACTTGAGCAATCGCTCTTCGTACCAACGAGCTTTATGTAGATCTTCTATAGGTTTCTTTTTGTATCTAAACCTCCAACGGTATTTGAAAGAGTTACCTCTAAGGAAACCAATAAATTCTTCAGGCGTGAGCATAGCCTCAATAGCTTCAATGCATTCTACATTCCCGTTATTGTAGTGAGCAGGATTGTTAACAGCATCTTTACTACTATTATCAGGTATATTTTCACCGTACACAGGATGATTATTAGGCTCATCCCATTCCCATTCTTCTGCTGCATCCCAAGCATTAGCTATAGCAGTGTTAAGTTTAAATTTATTCCATTCTTCTGGGGTTGCATTATCAATACTCATTCTATCCACTCCTTTGGAAATGTTTTTTCTGAAAACCATCTAAATTTATTCTTTGTTGCCCATTCAGAATGACTAAACTTAGTGCCATTCTTTCTTTTTTTTGCTCCTGGCATAGGCGCATAAGGTGAAGCAAATAAAAATACTAATTCACAATCATCAGGCAAAGCTTTTTTAACCCAGATATATTTGTTATACTCTTGGTAATCCCAAAACCTTCCTTTAGATTCTAAAAGAATTGTTTTACCGTCTATAACTTTAATAAAATCAGGCCAATAAATATGCTCTACTACATAAGGCACAGACTTATTATGCAAACTCCAAGTCTTTAATTGTTTCTTATGTAGCTCAGCCTCCCATTTAGAATCATAACCTTTAGGTATATTTTTTTCTTTAGGTCTTTTGACTCTGGGCTTACGCATTTATAATCTCATTCAATGTAATTGTCTCTAAAGTTTTATTAGACCTTTTAAGAACTTTCTTTATCTTTTTTCTAAACCATTTAAAAGTATAAGCATTCGTTCTTATTTGTCCTTGGCTAAAGAAATAAGGTTCTTTTGGCATTAACTCTTGGATTTTCTCAAGAGTTAAAAGCTTTAACTGATCTTCAGGTAATAAAGAATACAACCATTCCTTTATTAATCTAGTTATCGTATTGTTAAATTTTTGTTTTTTACTTTTATTTATACGCTGCACTATATTACCTCTTCGACTCTAGGTTCATTAACTACTTTAGTAAAGTATGTTAAGCCTTTGGAATACTTAAAAGTTCTTAAATCAGGATAACATTTATGTTTATGAGAACAGTACACACAAGCTTTAGGAAGCTTCATATTCCCTGACTTGCCTTCAGGTACAGGCTCATAACACATCTGTTCTGGAGGACTGTCCTGGTCTATGGCTTTTTTAGCCCTACTTATTTTATATCTAATGTTAGGCTTATCAAGCTCATCAGGCTGATACAAAGTTAACTCACCTGTTTCTTTATTGATAGCTAAGAAACCACCATTAGAAGACTTCTCTGCTTCTTCATAACCACTTAACTGAGCAAGATAACCAAAGGGATCATCGTCTCTAAGTGTTCCTTCTTTAAACTTTTTAAATGCAAAGTTAGAAGCAGTCTTTATATCAATAACTTCACCATCAATTTTACAATCAATGTGTCCTTTAATGTTATCAACAACAACTTCTTTCTGCTCATCTGTTACTGTATGCCCAGAAAGCTTTACTAAAAAGATTAAGATTTCTTCAAGCAAATGACCGTACAAAAATCTAATAGACAGAAAAGGATTTGATTGTTCTTTCTTTTTCTTTTCTTCTTTAAGATCAAAGTACAATTGTCTTAATGGCCTACCTACATTAGACATTCTGATATATTGCTTTGAGTTTTCTTGCGGTGTAGCCCAATGAGTAATACACTCTTTTAAATTATTAGTTAGTTCTTCTAATAATTCTTCTGGAACATCTACTGCTTTTTGATTAGATAAAGGTTCTAATGCTTTATAAATATCTTCAACTACTGTGTTTACTTTTTTCATGTCTATGTTTTACAAACCTTAATTTACGTGTGAGAGAATTATAATGAAGATATACTACACCCATAGCTTTTTGTAAAGGAGTTCTTGCAGAAAGCCTACCATCTTTGTAAGACTTAACATCTATTTTTTTAATGTTGCCTTCTTCATCTATAGCAATTAAATCTATAGGCCCTGTGCATCCACAGTTCTTAAAGACTTGATAACCCTTATCCCACAACCATGTTATAGCATAATGCTCTGCTAGATCTCCAGTTCTATTAGGGTCTGTTTTAGTGTGTATCACTCCAGTTGTCTCCTATCTTGTATTCTCCATCTAAAGGACAGCGTAAATCAAAGTATATTCCTGCATCTACAATAGCCTGAACACCTCTTTGACCTACTTCTTCTGCATCTTTTTCTAAACATTCTACCTGCCATTCATCATGTACATTAGCTACGCACTGAGCATCTAAATGTTTAATAGAATCTACAAATAAAACCAAAGCCTTCTTCATAATTATTGCTCCTGCACTTTGCAGCAGTGTATTTAAAGCAGCATGTTCTGATCTTATAGTAACTTTGCGACCATCTAATCCTTTTAAGAAACCTCTTTTAGACGCTCGTTCAACTCTATCTTTGAGATTTGCAAGTGCTGGTAAATTAGCAAGGAAAGATTCTCTAAGTCTTTTACCATCTTTTCTACTTCCTCCAACCACTGAGCCAAGTCGTTCATTTCCTGCTCCGTATAAGTATGCATAAATGAATTTTTTACTCTTATCTCTTGATTCAAGTCCCGCAAGTTTTTGATTAGCGGTGTGAATGTCTCCGTTAAGGACTTCATTTGTATAACTCCTATCGTTCATGTAATGTGCAAGCATTCTTAATTCTAAACCACTAGCATCTATACCTACTAATTTGTACCCTTTAGGCACTGTCCAACAAGATCTACAGTCTTTTCCATAAGGACTATAGGTGGCTGGTATCTGTGCCATATTGGGCTTAAAATGCGTCATACGTCCTGTTACAGCACCATTATGCACTGCGTAACCATGAACTCTATCGCCCTTTAAATTTTTAAACCAGGAATCTACTAAAGCAACACGTTTGTTTAATAATAAAAACTCACTAATTAATTTAGCTTGAGATATATCTTCTATTGCATTGAGTGTTGATTCATCTACAATAGGTTGTCCTGTTGGAGTAAACTTCTTGGGCTTCCAACCAAAGTCCTGTAAGTATTCTCCAATTTGTTTTCTTGAATTTAAATTAAAATCTTGTATCTTATATCTATCAAATGCAAGAACTTGAGTAGGGTGTTTTTTAGAATAACATTCATACTCTTCTTCTGTCAACCCTTGTTTAGATAATGTACCATCTTTTTTAAACTTAGGGACTACTGTTTTTAACTTAACTTTTTTAGGTAAGAAAACTTTATGAACTTCTTCAACAATTTCTTGATTGGTTTGTTTTAATGTAGCCAAAAGCTTGTGTGCTTTTTCTACATCTAACATGAAGCCATAGTTCTCTTGATCTTTTAATATCTTTGCAACTTGATGCTCAAGCTTTATTGATTCTTCATCAAAGTCCGTCAACTCAGTTAACAATGCTTGGAAAACTAACGCATTTAATTCGACATCATTTATACAATACTCTAACATTTCTGGTGTGTATTCTTTAAAGTCTTCTTCTTGCATAAGACCTTTATGGTAATTTAATTTAAAGCCCCACGCTTTTAATCCATGACCATCCCTTTCAGGGTTTGCAAGCCTAGAAAGAACTAACGTATCTATTATCTTTTTATTCTTAAAAGATATGTCAGTAAGCTTTTCTAATACAGGAATATCAAATCCTAAAATGTTATGTCCTATAAGTATTTTAGACTTCGCCAACAACTCAATCCCTTCTTCTATATTAGAAGGAGAAAAAGAATATACTTGTTTTGTATCTATATCTTTAGCCACAATGCACCAGATAACTGATGCATCAAGACCGTCTGTTTCTATGTCAAAGACGAGATTCATTTATTTATTCCTTCGTTGTTCTTGCCTACGATAATTATATACTGTGGAATATCCTAAGTTTAACTTTTCAGCCATAGCTCCTACCTGCCAACCTTTTCTTGTTAGTTCAAATATCATTTCTTTTTCTTCATCTGTTAAAGCTGTTTTGTATATTTTTGCTTTCTTTAAATTGATATATTTTTGCTGTGCTTTGATTGCTTGATAAAACATCTTTCATCCTTAAAACGGTATGTCATCTATAAGAGTATTTGTAAACTCAGTTTCTACTAGTCTTCCTGATATAGAGTCATACAAAAGATTACCTGCTAAACCAACTTCGCCTGTGTGCCTAGATTTTAAGATTCTAATCCTGGTTGTATTAGCCTCAGTTTTATCTTCAGCTTGTTGGTTTCTTTCTAAAGCTATCACACAATCTGACAGTTGTGCAATAGCTCCACTACCACGTAGATGGCTGATGTTTACTTCTGCACCATTCTCATGTCCTGCATTACCCTCTATCTTACGCAAGTGAGATACAAGTATAAGTCCTGCACCTGTTTCTTCTACAAGACTACGAAGCTGTGTCATTATATTATCTATCAGCCTTCTTTCATCACCACCTTCTAAAGCTGATACAAGCATGTGTAAGTGGTCAAGCACTATCCATTTACATTCGCAACCTACAATTAAGTAACGTATTTTTGCAAAGATTTCTTCTACAGTATTGATGCCAAAATGTGAGTGGATAAAAAGTTTATCATTAGACAATACTCTTTGATAAAGATTATCTAGTTCTTCTTCTGTGTACTTAGCTCTGACTTCTTCTAAGTGAATCTTTTCATTACAATCAATTGCAAGAATACCATCTACTGTACGCCTCCAATCTTCCTCTAATGCAATGATGCCTATATTATCTTCACTGTTATTAAGAATCCAATGCTCTAACTCTCTTGTCACACTAGTCTTACCAAGACCTGTACCACCACATACAGTTACTAGCTCACCTTTACGGATACCGTGTAGCTTTTCATTAAGCACTCCCCAAGGATATGGAATACTTTCTTTTTCTGTACGATCTTTCCAAGCACCAAATTTTTCTGATACTCTGATAATACCCGCAGGTGTAATAGTCTTTGCTTGCCAAAAACAATCAACAAACTTTTTATGTTGTGCTTTTCTAAGCATATCATTAGCATCTTTATACTCTGCTGGCAGTGTCATTATCTTTGCTTTGTTAGGTGGGAATAACCCTGCAACTGTTTTTGCTGCATTTCTCCCTGCCTTATCTGAATCAAAACAAATAATTACATTTTCAAATGAACTAAGAAACTCAAGATTCTTTTTAACATCTGCTGCTGCTGACTGTGCACCATTCTTAATAGAGACAACAGGCCATCTACTACCTGTAAGCTCATAAGCTGCCATA